>Ga0315309_1000067_pt1 | contig 56797 bp, 64 predicted proteins | sample TDP4_MG_FD_203080 | JGI IMG/M metagenome (GOLD analysis project Ga0315309, IMG submission 203080) | Freshwater sediment microbial communities from Lake Towuti, South Sulawesi, Indonesia - TDP4 | ecosystem: Environmental > Aquatic > Freshwater > Lake > Sediment | place: Indonesia: South Sulawesi... | reverse complement strand
ATCGCAACATGCAACGACCACCGCGCCATCGAAGCCGGAGCCCATGCCTACGCAGTCAAAAATGGCCACTATACAACACTTTCAACATGGGAGAAAAATGAAAACGGCGACCTGATAGGCTCGATTGAGTTGCCCATGGCTGTCGGCCTTATAGGTGGAGCCGTGCGGACCCATCCAATAGCGAGAATAGCCCTAAAAATCCTAGGTGTGAGGACAGCTAACGAGTTTGCCGAGGTTTTGGCAGCAGTAGGTTTAGCTCAAAATCTGGGTGCTTTAAGAGCTTTATCTCATGAGGGAATACAACGTGGGCATATGTCGCTTCATGCAAGAAACATAGCCATAGCAGCCGGCGCCACAGACGAACTAATAGACTTAGTGGCTGAAAAGATGGTTGAAGAACGAAAAATCCGCATGGACAGAGCGAAGGAACTGATAGAACAATATGAGGCTTCTGGCAAAATCTAAAAAGGCAACAAGCTGCATCATCTGAAAGCGGGAAAACAATGAAGATAATTCCGGGACCAGCATCCAAACAGCTGGGGGAAAAAGTAGCAGAACTTCTAGGTGTAGAGGCTGTGCCGCTAGTTTTCAAAACTTATCCAGACGGAGAATCCTACGTAAGGCTTGAAGAAGCAGTTAAAAATGAAGAGTTAGCCATAGTGCAGACGACCAGTCCGCCTCAAGACACAAGACTTTTACAGTTGGCATTGATTGCTGATGCAGCCAAGCGCCATGGAGCAGAAAAAATAACAGCCGTCGTGCCCTATCTGGCTTACGCACGCCAAGACAAAGTGTTCCTTCATGGTGAAGCCATAAGCATTGAAACGGTTGTGCGAATGCTCAAAGCAGCTGGAATTGACAGTCTAATAACAGTGAATGTTCACAAAGAGAAAGTATTGGCTAGGTTTCCTTTTCCAGCCAAAACAATCTCAGCGATTCCCTTATTAGCCGAGTACTTCAAACAGAAGGGTTTTGACAAGGCTTTTGCACTGGCTCCAGACAATGGTGCATTTTGGCTTGCTGAAGAAGCAAAAAAAGTTTTGGGTGGGGAATGTGGTTATCTAGAGAAGCGCAGGGACAGATACACCGGACAAATTACCATGGAAAAGAAAACCTTTGATGTAAAGGGCAAAACTGTGATAATTTTCGACGATGTGATAAGCACGGGAGGCACAATAGCTTTGGCAGCAAAGATTATGAGAGAACTTGGAGCAGATAGGGTTTATGCTGCTTGTGTCCACCCGCTTTTAATTGAAGACGCGGAAAAGCGGATTCTTGAGGCTGGAGTTGAAGAGATTGTTGGGACGGATAGTGTTCCAAGCCATGTGAGCAAAGTTTCTCTTGCATCCTTAATAAGCAAGGAATTAAAGGAGCCTAAAAGTGGCTAAACTTTTCTTTCTGCTCTCAGGCGAGCATGAAACTCTACCAGTTTCTGAGTTAAAGGCTATACTTGAAGCAGAAGGCTGTGCTTTCAAATTGTTAGAAAAGCTTGACCAAACATTGAGGCTTGAAGCGGATTTAAAATGCGTAGAAGCCATAAGACAAAAAGCAGCCTTCACAAGACTGTGTGGATTAGAATTGCTTAGTTGTGAAGCTGAAACAAGCAAAATATTTAGAGCTACGTGTTCCACGAGCCTAAAAGAAGTCTTTAAGATTGGAGAAAGCTTTGCGGTGCGTGTAAAACGTGTAAAAGATTACAGTTCAAAAATTGATAGTATGGCTCTTGAACGGAAGCTTGGAGAACTCATATTAAATAACATAACAAAAGCAAAAGTGAATTTGAAAAATCCAGACAAAACCTTCATAGGAATTCTAACAGATGAAAAGTTCATGTTTGGTTTAAAACTTGCTGAGATTCTGCCAAAACCATTTGTTGAAAGGCGCCCAAAGAAAAAGCCTTTTTTTCATCCGTCAGCCATGCCCGCAAAGCTTGCAAGGTGCATGGTAAATTTGGCCAAGCCTAAGGCTGGAGAGCTTGTTTTTGATCCTTTTTGTGGCACTGGAAGCATGCTTATTGAGGCTGCGTTAATTGGTTGCCGCGTTTTAGGTTTAGACGTTCAACGGCGCATGGTGAGGGGAAGCCTCAGAAACCTAGCCTACTTCAACATTAAACCCGAAGGTGTCGTACTTGCTGATTCTCGAAATCCGCCAATAACAAAAATTGACTGTGTTGTCACTGATCCGCCCTATGGAAGATCTGCGACTACATTAAAGCGAACTACGGTGCAGATAGTTGAGGATGTTTTAGTTGCTGTTCAAGACATGTTAGATAGGGGACAGAGGGTCTGCATAGCTACTCCTAAAACATTAAATGTTGAACAAGTAGGCACTGGTTTAGGTTATAAACATTTAGAATCCCATTTCGTTTATGTTCACAGAAGCCTAACAAGAGAGATAGCAGTATTCGAAAAGGTGTAACCTATGAGTTTGCGTGTTATTTTCCTAGGCACAGCCGGAAGCGTTCCAACCCCAAAAAGAAGCTTATCAGCCATACTCATACAACGCAAAGGCGAACAGATAATGTTCGACTGTGGCGAAGGCGTACAGAGACAGATGATAAGGGCTAAGGCTGGTTTCCACCGAAAAATGAAAGTTTTTATTTCGCACATGCATGGTGACCATGTTCTAGGCTTGCCTGGGCTTTTGCAAACAATGGCTTTACTTGACAGAGAAAGAAAACTTGAAATTTATGGACCACTTGGGATAAAACGTTTCTTAGAAGGCATAAGGGAAACGGTGCAGTTTGTCTTAACCTTTCCAGTTGGAATTCACGAAATATACAAGGCAGGAGTTGTATGCGAAGAGGAAGAATACATTATCCAAGCAGTTTGGGCAAATCATGTAATCCCAACCCTAGCATATGCTTTAATAGAAAAGCCTCGCCCCGGAAAATTCTATCCAGAAAAAGTCAAAGCCTTAGGCGTTCCAGAAGGCCCATTATGGTCAAAACTTCAGCATGGACATAAAGTCAAGCTTCCAGATGGTCAGGTCGTAAAGCCTGAGGATGTGGCTGGGCAGCCTAGACCTGGAAGAAAAATAGTTTACACAAGCGACACGAGACCGTTTAAGGGCTTTGTGAAGTTTGCGGCTGATGCAGACCTGCTTGTCCATGATGCTACTTTAGATGATGAGTTGGCTGAAAGAGCCGAAGAAGATGGGCATTCAACACCAGAGCAAGCGGCTAAAAACGCTAAAAAAGCGACGGTGAAACAACTGATTCTTACACATATTAGTGCAAGATATGAAGATACAAGTATACTGTTAAAGCAAGCAAAGAAAATTTTCAGAAACACAAAAGTAGCAGAAGACTTCATGAAAATAGAAATTCCACTTCTGGGCAGCTAAAACTTAAGCGAACAATTGTTTTAACTTACGCATACTCTCTTCTACGTGCTCAACCGACTCGATGATAACAATTTTATCATAGGAAATTCTTTTTAATGTATTTGCAACATTTTTCCAATCAATGCTTCCGTAGGCTATTCCCAAGTGTTGGTCACTTTTTCCATTATTGTCATGTGCATGTATATGCACAATCTTATCTGCAAAGGCCTTTAGAAACTGCTCTATTTGTCCGTTTAGGTTTGCATGTCCTACATCAAAAACCAAGCCTATGTCTTCGTTAATCTCTTCATAAAACTTGGTGAAGTCTTCAACGCTTTTCATTAGGAAGGGATATGGTTCTGGCACGTTTTCTATAGCGATTTTCACGCCATAATCGCCTGCAATTTTGAGTAGTAGGCGGGTGGTTTTAAAGTTTTGAAGCCAGTCCATACACGGATAAAACATGCTGATACCAGTTTTTAGTCCTGGGTGAAAAATCCATAAATAAGCGTTTAAGGCACTTGCGCAAGAAATTGATTTCTCCAGTCTTTTTAGCGTAGCCTTAAGCATCGGCTTAGAAGGCGAAGCAATGTTTATGTCTGCAAAGGGCGCGTGCACCGAGTATTTTAAGCCGTAAGACTCTCCTATATTTTTAAGCATTGAAACCCTCTGCATGTTTAGCGTGTGAAATCCATCGTCAATGATTTCTAAGTAGGTTGTTTCTGGTTTCATGAAGTGTTTAGCCATTATTTTGAAGGGTTCACTTAAGCAGTAAAGCATAGACAATCCGATTTCAGGCTTAGCCATGGGTTAATCCCGGCAGTATCTAGACAGAGCTTTAACCTTCTAATTTCTTGCTTATAACCTAATTTGTTGGCGAATTGATATTTTCTTTTGTTTAGCAAGCACACGAAAGAATTATTCTGATTCAGATTTTTGTTTGGAGGCAGCGATTTTAGAAATTCAAATCCACATTTCATAAGCAATTTATAAACGATTTCTCGAAAATGCTTGTGAAATCTACCTAGAGGAAATACCAGTGCATCATCGTGGTTTAAAGCACCTTATGCCAGAAAACTAGGAGTTGATTAATTTGGAAAATATCGATGAAAGGTTAGTTGAGTTTTTTTCCCAAGACAAGCCTTTTGCTGAAGCGTTCAAATGCTTATTTGAAAATGCAAGCGAAGCCATTTACGTTCTAGACAAAAAAGGGAACTTTGTGCTTGTCAACCATAAAGCAGAAGAACTAACCGGTTTTAGTCGAGAGGATTTTATTGGAAAATCCTTCAGAAAAATTATTCCTATCAAAAGCCTGCCCAAAGCAATTAGAGGCTTTCTAGATGTAATTAAAGGAAAGAAAATTAGGCTAGAATTAGAAACTCAAAACAAACCGAAAATCACAGTTGATGTGGAGAAAATGAAGCGGGTTTTTACTAACATTATCAAAAATGCGATTGATGCCATGCCTAAAAGTGGAAAACTCAAAATAAAAAGCAAGGAAAAAGACGGCGACTTAGAAATTGCTTTTGCTGACACTGGAATAGGTATGTTAAAAGAGGTTCAGGAAAAAATTTGGACACCTTTCTTTACGACAAAAGCGAGAGGATTGGAATAGGCTTGTCCATCTGCAAACGCATCGTAGAAGCCCATGGAGGCGACATTTCCGTTGAAAGCATCTTTGGTAAAGGAACAATTTTCACAGTAACTATCCCTGTCACCCCTAAATCAGAAGGAGGTGAGAAAGTATGGGTAAACGTGCCAGAATCCTTGTTGTCGACGACGATGAAAGCGTGAGGAAAGTCTTGTCAACAATACTGGAAGAAGAAGGATATGCTGTTGACCCGGCGAAAAATGGAAAAGAAGCCATTAAAAAGTCTAAAGTCAAATTCTACAACCTAGCATTAATAGACATTAGGCTTCCAGACATGGAAGGAACAAAACTTTTAACAAAAATAAAAGATACAACACCAAAAATGCGGAAAATAATTATTACGGGCTATCCATCCCTGCAAAACGCAATCGGAGCCGTCAACCGAGGAGCAGACGCCTACATGCTCAAGCCTTTCGATATGGAAAAAGTTCTCGAAACAATCAGGGAGCAATTAAGAAAGCAACAAGAGGAAAGAAAATACTGCCAAGAGAAAGTCACGGAGTTCATCGAAACACGCGTCGAAGAACTACAGGAAAAGAAAACCGTAATCCACAAGAACCCCCGCTAAAACCTCTTTCCTTTTCATTTTAATTGGAAAGCAAAAATAAGAAGTTGCTGGAAAAGTTTATTTTGATGTATAATGCTATGAATCAGAGCTGACAGTGGATGAAATGTCCGCTGGGATGTAGCCGTTAAGGGCTGAACCATAAACTAAAAGGTGAAGTAAAAAATGGCATATAAATACATCGCTGAGGCATGGGCAACTCCAGAAAAATCCTTCGTAGACGAGTTAACACGTCAAAGATTAATAGAATGGCGCAGGCAAGAAGCGATAACTCGTGTAGAAAAACCAACTCGATTGGATAGAGCCAGAAAATTAGGCTATAAAGCAAAGCAAGGTTTCATCATCGCTCGTGTCCGCGTTAGGAGAGGAGGGTTAAGAAAGCAGAGGCCTAAAGCTGGAAGAAGACCGAAACGAATGGGTGTCAAAAAGTATAAGCCTGCTAAAAGCCTGAGGCTTATAGCCGAGGAGAGAGCTGCAAAAAAGTTTCCAAACCTTGAAGTTCTAAACTCCTACTGGGTAGGTGAAGACGGTCGTTCAAAATGGTTTGAAATTGTAATGGTTGACCCTCAGCATCCAGTAGTGAAAGCTGACAGAGACATTAACTGGATATGTCAAAAACAACACCACAGAAGAGTTTTCAGAGGATTAACAAGTGCAGGCAAAAAAGTTAGAAGCCTAAGAAGAAAAGGACGCGGAGCAGAAAAATTCAGACCAAGCAAAAAAGCTCGTAGAGGGGAAGAATAGCTTTCATGATGGCAGCTAAGCCAAAGGTCTTCAAAAAAGGCGGAAAACAACGCCAGGGAAAAGGTTTCAGCCGAGAAGAACTGAAAAGAGTGGGACTAAGCTTAAAAGAAGCCTTAAAATTTGGCATACCAGTAGATTCTAGAAGAAGAACTGCGCACGAAGAAAATGTTGAGGCTGTCAAAACTTTTTTAGGAAGCAAGAAAGCCAAGTTTAAATCTAAGGCAAAATCTAAAAGTTAAATTCGCTTAAATAGAAAATAGTGATGCGGTTTTGTCTTCTAAAATTCCGATAGGATACATTGATATACGGGTCTTTGCCCACGCAACTGAGGATATTGATAAAGTTTTGAATGCAGTACGCAACCTATTCCCATCAGAATTAATTGATATGATTGTTTTTAAAAGAACTAATTTAACTGGTCATTATGGAAATCCAATAATTCTTTTAGAGGCGCGGATAAAAGAAAAAGGCATGGCTCAAGCAGTTTTTGAGAAGATATCCTTGAGTTTGAGCATATTAGACAAGGAAATGTTAAACAATGAAATAATGCAACATTTAGATAGAGGAAACCTCTACATTAGACTTGACAAGCAATCAGCCTACTTAAATGAACTCAAGTTTTCCTTAGCAGACCCAATACACTTCCGAATTCACTTCAAAAAGCACAGCCAAGAAGAAATAATAGACATTTGTAGAAAATTCGGGTTACTTCCATGAAAAGAATTTACGCTGACCTGCATCTATGTCCAAATTTGAAGAATTCTGAACAAGTTTTGCAAATAGTAAGCAAAGCCTCAAAGCTTGGATACAGTCTAATAGGGATGACTTTTCCATCAAACTCTACTGAAGAAGAGATTCAACGACTACGAATCATCAGCAAAGACGCTAAAATAAATTTGGCAACTCGCGTGGATTTGAAACCTAAAGTGCCAAAAGAGCTAATCCGCAATTTGAGAAAGCTTAGGAGAAGATTTGAGGTAATTGCTGTTATGTGTGAATCTAAAAGTGTGGCAAGGCAGGCAGCAAAAGACCGGCGCGTAGACCTTCTAAACTTTCCGTCACTTGATTTCCGTAGAAGATTCTTCGACAAGGCAGAAGCCGAATTAGCTTCAAACAGTTTAGCTTCCCTTGAAATAGACATAAAGCCATTACTTAGCTTAGAGGGGCCAGCTAGGATTAGGCTCCTTTCAAATTTGCGAAAAGAAGCAACAATTGCCAAAGGATTTCATGTGCCAATTGTCATTTCAAGCGGAATTTCAGATGAAAAGCTCATGCGAAAACCAAGGGAACTCGTAGCCTTAGCTTCCCTTTTCGACTTAGATGAAGCCTCGGGTATAGAAGCAGTTTCAAAAAATCCTGTGACAATCGTCAAAAGGAACAGAGAAAAGCTTAGTTCGCGGTTTGTTGCGCCTGGAATAAGGATAATTCGGAGAGGGAAGGATTGCTGAAAAGGGTTAGACGGCGCTATTTAGCTTTGGAAATAGACGTTGGAGAAATGGTTAGTTCGAAAGAATTTATGGATGCAGTTTGGAACGCTGTTTTAAAACTTTATGGAGAATATGGTGCAAGTCGAACAGGCTTAACTTTGATCAATTATAACACGGAAAAAGGATTTGCTGTCATACGGACCACGCACACAACTCTTGAAATGGTTAGAACCGCATTAGCTTCAATAACAAACATTGCGAATAAGCCAGCAGCAATACACATCTTGACAGTTTCAGGAACAATAAAGGCTCTTTACAGGAAAGCCAAGAAGTAGTTCCAGAAAGCTTGGAAAAGTTACCAAAATTGTATCTTATAGTTGTTAATATTACACTAATGTCCTTTAAAATGGTGGTGGATAAGCATGAAATATTTGCCGAAGACGAAAGTGGATAGGTTTCCTACATATCACGGTCTAGAATGGGACAGAAAAATAAGCGACCCAGATAATCCGAATTTTTGGAAGTACGGTGTAGCCAACCTTGTCTTTCTGGATTATATTAGGGAGAAAGAGCTAGTGCTTGACCTTGGTTGTGGAACTGGCTGCTCAACCTTTTTTCTGGCAGAGAAGGGGGAGGCAGAATGGATTATCGGTGTGGACTTGGTAAGTGATATGATCAGATTGGCAAAGAAGAACGCAATCAACAAGGGATTAGACCACAAAATATCTTTCCTAATTTGCGATGGACGACACTTACCTTTTAAAGCATTATGTTTTGAGGCTTTAATATCGAGAGGAGATGCATTTTGCTTTCTTGTTCCCCTCAAAAACGCTGTTCAAGAGCTGAAGAGGGTTATGAAGTCCAAAGGAGTTATAGCCTTGGAGATGGACAACCGTGTGGATTGGAAGCCAGGCACCCTAATCGCAACTAGTTTTCGAAAGATGCGTGACGGAAAAATTGGCTACATTGTGGAGACATTTACAACGAAGCGAAACCACAAAGCCACTTCCTACATTCTAGATCCAAAAGGCAAAATCTTCAAAAAAGTTGCTAGCGACCCTGAGTTTAAGGAAAAGGGTTACAAAGCATGGAAATATTCTCTTCAGAAGGTTAAAGAGGAAACTCTTGAAGTAAGGAGAGGCGTTCTGACCCACTGGTCTACAGTTAAAGAACTGGTCACACTATTCAAGAGAAGCGGTTTTATGGAAGTGCATGTGATAGGAAATGGTTTGCTGATGAAGTTATTGCTTGAAGGTGAGGAAACGATCATTGAGGCAATGAAAAGAGACCCCCAATTGTTTTTCGAGATTGAGAAAAGACTTGTTTCATACGTAAATCCGAATAAGGCTGCCACAATTATACTAAAAGCTACTGCAACTTGAAGCATCTAAGGACATGTAAAGCGGTGTGGAACAATTTTCCGTTAAGCATTTAGATTTGATAAGAACTAGCTACTAATAGAGGACTGGAGGAAAGCTAATGCAGGGAGTCAAGTTCTATACTATTGACTTGACTAGAATTAAGGGAAATGGAAAAGTCAGATGCCCAAAGTGTAAAGTTGAGATATCGCCAGATGATGAAACAGAAGATGTTTATACAATTTTAGAACCAGTTATGAAGGGAGACAGTCTGGAAAAAATAGTTTTACAATGTAATAAATGTGGAAGTCAGATTCATTTAACTGGTTTTCATGTTTTAAACGAATTAAAATAAGAATCCGAATTAAGTTTAGCAAAGACTTTATTTGTGGGAGAGTCATTCTTGTCTTGGGGGATGATGATGCCGTCCCAGTCTGATTTATGCAGATGAGGAACTCATGACGGACAGACCCCTAAATTTAACTACCTATAGCCTCAAACGCGCGTCTCTCGGGCCTTTTTTCTGCTCCGCCCGAAAATCAATGCTAAAATAACTCCTGCTATAAAGCCGCCAATATGCGCCCAATAGGCAACCCCACTTGAACCTTCAAAGAGCACTCCTAGAAGCCATTGCATAAGAAACCAGAACCCCAAAAACACTATTGCCGGTATGGCTACTATTATGGGCAACCAATAAAAAACCAAGGTCAAGATTTTAGCCCTAGGATAAAGCACAATGTACGCTCCTAGCACTCCTGAAATTGCCCCCGAAGCCCCAATAACAGGTATCATATACGATTGTGGGTTTGTTAGGCTCATTATGTAGGCGAAACTTGCTGCTAACCCACAAATAAAATAGAAGATCAGATAACTTCCATGTCCAAAGATGTCTTCAACGTTATCTCCAAAAACATAGAGATAAAGCATATTTCCAAATATGTGGAAGAATCCGGCGTGCAGAAACATCGACGTGAAAAGCGTGTAAAGTCTTTCTCCATGAACAATCTCATACGGTATCATTGCAAAATTGTTTCCCAAATCCGCTACGAAACTGCTGTCAATTAATCCATAATCAGAGAATAGCATCACCATAAAAACAATTACATTGGCTAGTATCAACATTCGGGTAACATGCGGTGTTGTTAAGGCTCGATTCACATCTCTGATTGGAAACAAGAGTATGTCACTAATTGTGATGAAGTCTTAAAAGTATTTATCTTTAATGAATATGTTTGGAGAAATTGCTCATATGAAGTATATGTTCTGAGAGCCACTTTCTGCGGAGACTTAGCCTCTCTATATAGATTCAACTTTTTTAGTGAACTAGGCATTCAATCATTTTGTCGCATGTTAAACATTCATCTGGAATCGGCATGTCCTTTGAACGCTTCTTCAGGTATCCCAAGAAATGCTTGCAATTTACATTTTCCTCCTGCTTCGTTGCAACAACTTTCTTGACATTTCTCATTGAAATTGAGGTTTCTTTGCTTTTTTCGTTTTTATCGCTTTCTATATCGCTTATTTTGGAAAGGCAGCGGGGACATGCATGATATGTTTGGACAGAGCCTCGAGAAGAAACTGTTGCTAAAATCGGCTTCTGAAATGTTCCGTTACATCCCGTGCATCTGAAACCAGTTTGGTTTTTTCTATAGTTGTAATTTTCTATTTTCAGTTGAATTAGGTTTTTTTCCATAAGTATTCCTGCATTAATTATATTAAATATCAATATTTAATAAATCTTTTCGCGTACATGTTCAACAAAAAGACACAAAATGGGCCCGCCCGGATTCGAACCGGGGACCTTCGCCGCGTGAGGGCGACGTCCTAACCAACTAGACTACGGGCCCAGTTTCATCTCTGTCTATCAGTATAATCTTTGCTATGAATTTTTAATACTTATTTTCGTTTCATAAAATCTTTCCCTATTTTTTTAAAAAAAAAGAAGCTAGGTGAATTAGCTTGGATAAACTAGAAAATGATGAAAATTTAGAGGATCTAAAGAAAATTGATAAGGTTTTAGCTGTTTTGTGTTTTCTTGTATCTGCTTTTATTGGTTATCTTCTGTTCAACTATCTGCCAATTTAATTTTTAACAATCTTTAACAGTTATGTCTTTCAAGTCTTTAACCCAAGGAATAGAAATTGCACCTTCTTGAAACCAGTCAGTTAATTCTTGCTTAATTTTTTCATCGGCTTCCGCTATGCTTTCGTCAACGAGTTCAACAGTGATTATCGCCTTTTTTCTTTTCATAATCCAATCCTCTCAACATCATCACGTTTACTTTTTGAGTTTTTTAAGGGATGTTTCCTTTTTTGATGTATCCTAAATCATGATTCTGAATCTGACCTTATGAAACATTGTTCTATAAGATTCTTCTATAACTAATTTCTTCATTAGTAAGTACAATTTGAAACGTACACATAAGCTTCTGCCCTCTGCCCTTCATGAATGTGAAAAAAATTGCATTCATTATTTTTGGTGATTGATTCAGAAAACTTAAAAGCAGATTTTGCATTTCTTTTGAATTGGCGATGTTGCCGAGGTAGCTCAGCCTGGGAGAGCGCCCGGCTGAAGACCGGGTTGTCGCCGGTTCAAACCCGGCCCTCGGCACCTCAAACAGACACAAATTTGCGCGCACAAAAGTGCTTTTAGTGGATATCCCTAGATTAGAATTCTATTTTTTGGGCAAGATTGGCATATCCATGATGAAGACTCAAGTACATTCAGCCGTTCTATTCGCTGTTCCACACTTGGGCACGACTTGCCTTCACATTCCTGCTGAGCTTGTTAGCCCACGCTAACTAAATATGAGACCTACCACCATTACTCTACATTATTACATAGAGGTGCTAAAATGGGTAATCGCATAGAAAGATGGATTGCCTGCTTGATAGCTGGGCTGGATAAGTATGTTGATGAAGAAACACGAGCCAAAGTATTGGAGCAATGTGGGAGGCAATGTCAATCTCTAAGTTTCATAAAGAAAGCCAAAGATATCTACAAGAAATCGAAAAATATCAACGACTTTTTGGACAAGTTTGGGCATGTTTATAGGCATTTGCATAGAGAAGGAGACAAAGTCTACATAATTTATCCAAAATGCTACTGCTCACACGTGAACAAAATTCCACATGGCGAGCTTTCTGCAACATATTGTGATTGCTCTCGAGGATGGGTAAAAGCGCTTTTCGAGGGAGCTTTGGGAAAGCCAATTGAGGTCATAACAGAAGAAACGATCGTAAAGGGAGACAAACAATGCAAATTCCAAATCGTTCTGTAGAACGCGCTAAACCTTGCAAAGCTAAAAGGAGATTAAAAATATACGGATGAAGAATATTTGGGGAGGAGTGGTTAATGAAGAAAGAAATGGTCAAAACAGAAGAAGATGTGGTTCGTTTCTTAAGTGATAAGACAAAATTTGAAAGAGACGTCTTAGTTGCCACGTTCAAGATTCCAAAGGGAAAAGTTAGCACATATAAGAGAATAGCCGAGAAGATTGGCAAACCCAAGGCTTACAGGGCTGTTGGCAACGCATTACATAAGAACCCGCTTTTCCCAATAGTCCCTTGCCATCGTGTTGTCAAGTCTGATGGCACATTTGGAGGAGAAAAGAAAGCAGCCGATTCTAGAAGAAAACACTTGGAACAAGAGGGAGTACCAATCGAGAACGGTAGAGTAAAGATAAGCAATGAAATTCTGTTTCGTTTTTAGATAAGAAGGTACACAAGTATTCCCGTTGCAAAAGACGCTATGAGAGAGGGTATAAGGTATTTGTAGAGTTTTCCTAATGAGCATTTGAAGTATTCTGCTGTGAGAATTAAGCAAAGGTGAGTCGGCGCAACTACGTATCCGAGATAGCTGCTTATGTAAAGGAGAGCTGCACTCTTGGGAGTGAAGCTTACTATTCCCGTCAAGATTGACACGCTTATGGCTATTCCTCCAGAGGGAGAACCTGTTATAACGCTTAGGAAGGCTGGAAAAACTATCAATAATAGGAGGATGTCAATGTTTCCGTTAGCTATGAAGGAGCCGAAGATTTGAGAAATTCCTATTGCCTCAGCCACATTTCTGAGCAAAAACGCTCCATAAGCTGCAAGTGTGATTCCCCAAATTGCCCAATTTTTAAGCGGCTTTATGAAAGTCTTAAAGTTTGGTTTTGCGATGATAAGAAGTACAGCTATTCCTATGAATGGAGCTATGGAAACGTCAATGCCGAAAGCAATGACTGCGATAACTGTTGCCAAAATAGGTGAAAATGTGATACCGAAACGTTTCAGCTCTGAACCTTGGTTTGCTTTAACGTTTTCCTTTTCTTTTGTTTTCATGGTTTTCCTCAAACCAACAATGTAGCCAACTATAACCATTGAGATAACCACTGGAATCTGCCGTAAAATGAGTGAGGTCAGTGTTACTTCTGTAATTGTGGCTGCAAGTATGAGAACAGGGCTTATGGGATAAACTGGAAAGATTGTATGTCTAAACCAAAGGTTTACGTAGGTTTTTTTGTCTTCTTTTAATCCCAGTTTTTCTGTTTCTGATTCTACAAGCGGCGCCGACATGAGGGCTCCGCCTCCAACTGGCAGAAGCCCTATAACTGCTGGAAGTAAACTAACCATAAGTTTTGAATTGTTGATTATTCTGCTTAGGCTTTCGTTTAGGACATTTATCACCTTTGTTTCTTTGTACAGTAGGCTTAGTAGCATTATGGCGAAAGATGCGATTACAAGTGATAGGGTAAGCGGGCTTGTAGTGGTTGTGATAACTACGTTTCCAATCTGTGGCAAGTCAAGTACAAGCAAAGCCAAAAGTAAGGCTGCTGCATTTAAGGTTATTCCAAGGTTCACACGTTTGTAAATCATCAACCCTAGAAAGCAGAAAGAAACAATGGTTGCAGTTAATGGGTCGATGAATCCCAAAGTCTACGCTTCCCTTTTGAATTGTGTCAGAGAAACGAAAATATTTAGTCAAACGTTTAATTCTTTCCTTCAAATAAGCTAAAATTGGAATGTCGTGTTACTATGAAAAGGAAGGTTTTCATTTCGGGTCCAATTCAGGACATGGAAACAGAACAATCTTACAGAAATGTTATCAATGAAATCTGCGTCCGCTGCGGTTATGAAGTTGTTGACCCTTGGGAACGAGAAAAGGTCATATACGGAGGAACTGAGCAAGGTTGGTGGAACAGGGTTCCTGTAGCTGATTTTATAAGAAGAGACTTGGAAGACATTGAAAAATGCGATGTTTTGATTGCTTATTTTCCGAGGCTTTCCGCTGGAACGTGCATGGAACTTTTCTATGCTAAACTTAAGGGTAAGAAAACTATGTGCATATGCCAAATTGAAAGTCCAAGTCCATGGATAATAGTGCATTCGGACATAATTCTAAAAAAGATTGAAGAGCTTGAAAACATGCTTATGAAGGAATTCTGACGTAAGGTTTATGCTTTAATAGGTATTTAGAAAAAGAAAATAAGAACCTCTGCAGAATGTCCTTTAGCCGTTAGTATGTGCGGTCGTAGTCTAGCCTGGTCTAGGACATCAGCCTGCCACGCTGACGACCCGGGTTCAAATCTCGGCGACCGCACCACTAATTATCTAGACAATAATCCGGCAACTTTAATCGTCAGAGTTAAATAATTATCATGTTTCATTTTGAAATTGTGAAAATCAGCCTATTTGTCTCTCTTCACAGGCTGAGTGAACAGCGTAAAACAAAATTTGGGAAAGGAGGAGTAAAAACGTTTAGAACGTTGGGCAGGAAAGTTGCTACACTTTTCATTGCAACAGTATCTATATTGATGTTTCTATCTATAGTATCCACAGCCCAAGCTCAAATTGCCCTAACACCAACAGAAGATTCCACTGTAACATCGTCCATGCCTGATATGAACGAGGGTAACCATTTGATCTTACATGCCAGATGGGATGCACAGTGTGAGAGATGGGGGTATCTCAAGTTTGATCTAACAGAGTTGCCCCCAGTTCCAGTAACTAACGTGGTCTTTTGGCTTTTCTGCAAACTTGATGGTCAGATTCCATCAGACGTGATTTATGTTGATTTATGCGAAGCGAGCAATGAATGGACAGAGATGGAAATAACATGGAACAATAAACCAGCAGGTGATCCAGGTTCTGTACTTGCAACAACAGGTGTTGATGGGTCTCCTGCTTGGTACAAGTGGGAGAGTTCAGCTTTGACAGACTACGTCAATACTCACATAGGCGGCAATATGAGTTTAATAGTGAAACTCTCAATAGACGGCGCTACGGTAAGTCAGAGAGGCTTCTATTCTAGAGAGTATTTCGTGTCATCGCCTTTGCTTGACATTAATCCGCCTGATCCGAACAAACGCTCAGTTGGAGGCTTCGATGTTTCTGTTGATAAGTTTGCACTTTTGGCTCCATACATAACATTGGCATCGGCAGTGGCTGTAGGAACAGTGGTAGCAATAGTTTCCATAAAACGAAGAATGGAGAAGTAGACAGCATGCTCTTTCGCAATCCTTTAATCTCCCTTTTTTCTTTTATAAATATGAGAAAGTTGAAAATGGAAAGAATAAGCTGGAAGCTGTTATGCGGTTTAATATGTTTAATTATAATCCTTTGTGGTTTATTTACTCATTTCTTCCTAAACTCAGTATCAAGCATTAACCAAAATCAAAATCCACAGCAAACCATCAACAGAGCTTTTTCCTTCAAAGCTGCAATAATTGACCACCTAAGCATCTCAGACCCAAATCCATTCTTTATCGAAGCAGTTACAAATATGCTGGAAAAAGCTAATTTCACAGTGGACTATTATGGACGAGAAAAAATTAAGGTAGACTTCTACAGAAACCTTGCCACACACGACTACGGTCTAATAATCTTCAGAGTACACTCAGGACACGAACCTGTAACATTCTTTTTCTCAGGTGAAGAATACAACACAAATGAACATTTTTGGGAACAGTGGAACGACCAAGTTGGTCAAGGTCAGCTTCCTGACGAGAGGATAACATACTTCTCAATAAGGCCAACATTTGTCAAATATTCCATGAAAGGAAGCTTCTATAAAACCGTAATCATCGCCATGGGTTGCTCCTCACTACGCACAACAGAAATGGCTGAAGCCTTCATCGAAAAAGGTGCCGCAGTCTATATAGGCTGGAACGCATCCCTTAACGCGTTTCATGGAGATCTAGCAACCCTGAGTGTAATCAAGTACCTCCTTCTTGAGAACCAGACGGTTAAAGATGCGGTTGATGCTGCAACGAAAGAAGTAGGTCCCTGTCCAGCAAACGAACCAGGAACTACAAGTGTACTCTCATTTTATCCGTTAAGCTCTCAAAACTACATTATTCCATATGCTACAAACAGTAGTCAAAAACCTCAAGATTAAAAAGCAAAAGAATTAAAAAGAAAGCCAGATTTTTCTACAACTCGAGGTTAAGCCAAGCTTTTACATCTTCTTTGTTTAGACGCTCTCTCAGCTTTTCACGCGTTAAACTGTCAACTTCTCCAAGTGTGGTCATGATATGTTCAATAAGATATTTCTGTTTTTTCCCGTGAATCCAGAATTTATCGTTTTCTTTCCGTTGTAGATAAAGTGGTCTTTCAAGGTTAAGTAGTTTCTCAATGACTCTACCAAGGGTGCATTCAGATAATTCATGACTAATCGTAACAATATCTTCAGCTTCAGCACTACTTAAAAAAATACTATATCTCCATTCATTTTCAACCAGCCTTGGAAATATAGAAACACAGCTAAATTGTCCAAGTCTAAAATCAAACGCACTAAAATCGCCAAAAGGAGCATCATTAAAAGTCTTAAGGAAAGTTTCTTGCTCTCGCAATGCCCGTTCATAATACGCGTTCATCTTTCTCCGATGTTTTCGCATCAACAAAAAGCGCGTTACAGTTAAAACAGAGACTATTAGGACTAACACAATGAGACCAAGATTCACCTCCGACACCCCTAAATAGTGTAACGTAACCAAAAATAAAAGCTTAAAACACTTACTGTAATGCCGCTATTGCTGTTATCGTGAATGGTGCTATAAGGCTCAATGTAAAGCCGCTTGAAAATGCAGTTATTAAAGCTTCAGAACCACAATAACGCACAATAACCGGCAATGTGGTGTCCATGGTTGTTGCACCTCCAAAAGCTACTGGTGCATACTTGTCAATCTTGACCGTTAATGAAATAGTCGTTATGGTCAACAGTTCTCTTAGGAAATTCACTGTAAAACCTAACGCACCAAATTCTACCCCAAACAGTTGCCCAACTAAAGGTCCTGCCAAAGTGTACCAGCCATAGCCAGCACTAACAGCCATAGAAGCAAAAACGTTAATGCCCAAAATTAATCCGCCAATCAACCCGCCTAAAACACTACCTAACGCAACAGAAAACGGAACAACCAAAATCTTTAATCCAGCCTTCTTCAATTTAGCCGCCGCTTCCTTATCAGCTCCAAACATGAATCCCATGACAAGCAATAACAGAATAAGAGAAAAATTAAACAAGTAATCAGACACAAAGATGCCGGCAAAAATGTTTCCAAAAATATGGTTCAAATAACCAGCAGCAACCCCTAGAACAAGTGTAACTAGAATGTATTTTATCATTCAATTTTCACCATTTTCCTAGCCATCTTCACGAAAACCACGCTAAACAAAATAGTGAGCAGCAAAATAACAATCGCATTTAACGCAACTCTTGGCAGTGAGTTTAGCAATTCATTATTTGAGCCTATGCTAAAACCCAACGAGAAAATCAAAACTACAATAGCACCAAAAGTAACTCCACCAAGATTGAAACGCTTCTTATCCCTTACAAAGTAGCCCAGCAATATTCCCGCAATCAACGAAAATGCAAGGTTAATAAGATTCAGCATTACTTAAGCACCAACACAAGCTAGAATTCTGTATCATGTGTACGATTTAATTCTTCTTATAAACTCAAAAAGTAAAGATAGAAAATAGCTGTTGCTTTTATGCTTCTTCGTAGAATTCTTCCGCTTTGGGCGGTGTTGGACTTAAGCCTCTGCGTTCACGTATCTGCTTGATTATGTCGGCTTGCATTGATTCTGGAACAGGAGCCCACCTGCTGAATTGTGTCGCCCAGAACGCTCTGCCCTGCGTTGATGACCGTAGTTCATCTGCGATCCCGAAGGATTCAGCCACGGGCATTTCAGCCTTAACGATTACCATGTCTTCCTCATTTACCATATCCAAGATCTTACCTCGACGCTTCTGCACTATTCCAATGACGTTGCTTACAAATTGGTTTGGAACTTTGCATTCGAAGCTTATGATAGGTTCTAAGAGTTTCGGGTCGCTCAGTAAGAAGCCGCACCAGATTGGACGCCAAGTCATTGGAAGTATTTGTGCTGGCCCCCTATGCACAGGATCCTCATGAACCATAATGTCTTCTAAGTTTATCTTTAACCCATATGCTGGCTCCTTTGCCAAAACTGAAGTGTAGACAGCTTCACGAAAGCCTGACTTCACATGATCTATTATTTCCTCTACGTATTGTCTTCCTTTTATTCTGTTGACGAGAATGTTTGTGCCTTCGATGGCGATGACGTTACGTGCATCATCAGTTTCCCAGCCGAACTGCTTTGAAAGGAGTTTTTGTCTTTCGTCGCGGGTTTGCATTTCAGAAATTTTTCCCATTTTAATTGCTTCAATAACCTCATCCGGCAACTTTTCCATTGTCACCCATAGCTTGTTATGTTTGTTGGGGCTTTTACCCATTATCGGCGGACCACGATACTCATGAGTGATTGTTTCCCGATAAATCACAATGGGTTTGCTAATTTTTACCTTTAAGCTCGCTTCCTGCATTCGATAGGCTGTAACTTCAAGGTGCAGTTCACCCATACCGCTCAGAAGATATTCCCCGCTCTCCTTGTTTATTATAAAGTGCAAGTTTGGATCTTCCAATGTCAGTTTATGGATTACTTTGTCAAAAAGCGGCAAGTCTTTAACGTCTTCAGGTTCAACAGCAACCGTAACCACAGGATCAGAGACATATTTTAATCCTTCAAATGATTGAGTTGCAACCCCTTCTTCTGCAACAGTTTCGCCAACATGAATCGACGGTAACCCAGAAAGCGCAGCTATGTTTCCAGCAGGGATTTCGTCAACAATGACTCTGTCCGTTGCCATGCTCATGTAAACCTGCTGGATTGTTCCTTTCTGGCGGCTGGTTACAAGGCCAACGGTTTTTCCTTTCTCAACAATGCCACTGAAAACGCGACCAATGGCAACAACTCCGCTGTGGGGGTCAACCTCGATTGTGGTTATACACATGAGGAGGGGTCCCTTCGGATCAACTTTCGCCATGGCTTTGCCTACAGGGCTTGCCGCGTCTCCGGGCCAAATTTGACTTTGTCTGTAGGGTTGAGCATCTAATGGGTTGGGTAAATGTTCGCAGAACATGTCAAGTATTGGTTCATATAATGGTGCTTTCTTGCTTAAGGCTTCCACTTTGTCTGCGATTTCGTCTGGTTCTCCAGCGTATGCGTCGATAATTTCTTGGAATGTTACAGCTTTCTCTTTCATGTGAGGTAGGTTTAGTCCCCATTTATGGAGGGCTGAGCCGAAGGCTACACGTCCATCTTCAACGTTAACTTGCCAGTCCTTCTTGTGCTCGGGTGGTGCATACTTTTCTATAAGACTGTTGATTCTAACAATGATTTTTGCAAACTTGCGTTGTATTTCCTCTGGAGTTAGTTTTATTTCTCTTATGAGTCTGTCAACCTTGTTTATGAAAAGAATTGGCTTAACTCTTTCCCGAAGTGCCTGCATCAAAACCGTTTCTGTTTGAGTCATGGGACCTTCTACAGCATCAACAACTACCAATGCACCGTCAACAGCACGAAGGCTTCTGGTCACTGCCCCACTAAAGTCTATGTGTCCAGGCGTGTCAATGAGGTTTATGAGGTATTCCTTTCCTTTGTATGTGTGGACCATGCTTATGTTTGAGGCGAAAACTGTCATCTGCCTTTTCTGTTCTAGTTCCCAAGAGTCAAGAAAAAGCTTTTGACCAGCCGTTTGTTCGCTTATTATACCCGCGGCAGCCAGAAGGCTGTCTGAAAGGGTTGTTTTTCCATGGTCTACGTGGGCTATTATGCTCGTATTCCTTATTATCTCTGGACTGTTCATAAGTTTAACAATGTCTTCAATTTGCTTGTAGCGTCCCATGATTAAACCTTCTCTGCTCTAACTAAATTCTCATTAATGCACATGATTTTTGTTCTAATTCTGTGAAACATTTTGGATTTCGCTCTGAAGATAGGCTACATGGATGTGAAAAATGTCACCTATTAACCTTTTGTTGCAATAATCAATAACCTTGTTAATACTGCTTTAACCTTTATTCCATAAGGGCAATCAACCTATCTGCGTTTTCTTTATTTATGTAAAAGCCCTTCCGCGATAACCTATTTACACCTAGAAACATGAGAATGTTGTTAAGTGGCATGGGTTTAGCGGCTTCTTGAAGGCTTTTGAATCTTATGAAAGAAATTCGCTGCCTTCCTTTAACAAATTCAGAGTACTGTTCTGGAGAGTTCAGAACGGATTCGTGGCCATGTTCCTTCCATAATTCTTCAGCATCTCCAACCTTCCGCTCAATGAACTCTGCGTAACCCGCGATTTCGGCCACAGGTTTTGTCACGTAAAAGAATATTAGGGAAGTGTTTTTGGGAGGCGCGTATCCTACCTGCACATACGATTGCACTTGTTTTCCTTTGTGGTGAAGGCGAAGAAATTCACGCCACCATTTGTCCTTAATCATTATAACAAAAGCGCATTTTTCACTCATCAGACCACTTTCAATAAGGTGATGTGCCTTACCATTTAAAATTTATTGAACTAAAGCTTTTATGAATAGATTTCCTATCTATTGTTGATGTCTGGCAAAGAGTTTTTTGTAAGCCGTTATGAGGAATTAGGCTGGAAATATAAGGATGTTGAATTAAAACAAGCGATTAGAATAAACATCATGAACACTAAAGAGGTGTATGTTGTAGGAAGACTAGAAGCATTGGGAATAGAGCTTGAAAAGATTCCCTTTCTCAAAAATGGCTATTGGGTTCACAAATCAGAATTTTCTGTGGGCGCGACATCGGAATATCTTTTAGGCTTGTATTCGATTCAGGAGGCAGCTGCCCAAATCCCAGCGACTTTATTCACAGAATTAAAAAATGAGATAGTGCTTGATGCTTGTGCGGCTCCAGGCGGAAAAACCGTTCAGTTAGCCGATTTAATGCATAACACAGGCGCAATAATCGCTTTAGACGTAAAAAAACAGAGATTAACTGCGTTAGTGAACCAGCTGGAAAGGTGCCGCGTAAAAAACACAATTGTCTACCATTTAGACGCGAGACAGTCATCACGGCTGAAAATAAAGTTTGACTGCATACTTCTAGATGTTCCATGCTCAGGCAATTTCGCGACTGACGAAGATTGGTTTGGCAGAAGAACAATTATGGATGTGGAGAAAAACGCGAAACTTCAAAGAGAAATACTGACAGAAGCAGCCAAAATCCTCAAAGATGATGGAGAAATAGTTTATTCGACTTGCTCCTTAGAGCCAGAAGAGAATGAACTAAACATTGATTGGGCGGTAGAAAATCTAAATCTCCAAGTTGAAGAAATCAATTGTTATGGAGAAAAAGCCCCCACAAGCATTTTTGGAAAACAACTTAACAGCCAAGTAAAAAATTGCAGAAGAATCTGGCCTGGAAAAACTCAGGGGTTCTTTGTCTGTAAAGTCAAAAAGCGTGAATGTGCATAATGAAACAAATAAGCGATTTCGTAACCTGCTTTAATGCCAAAATTAGCCTAAACGAGAATCTGATACTAAAAAAGCAGAATAGGTATTTTCTCTTAAACGAGAATCTGGAAAAGTTAATTACGAAGGATTTCTTTTATGCGGGAACGTATCTTGGAAAAATTAAAGATGGAAAATTCTTCCCGAGCTTTGATTTGTTAAGAATGATAGCAGAAAAGAAGGCGAACAAGATAATTGTTGAAAAGAAAACAGCATGGCTTTTTATCTGTGGAAGGGACGTATTCAAAAAAGGAATAACAAAAGTGATAGGTTCAAAAAAGAAAGGCGATTATACTTTAGTTCTAAACCAGCATGGCGAATGCCTCGGTTTTGGCAAAATACTGCACGACCTAGATGAAGAAAAAGAAGTTGCCGTAAAAAACATTTCAGACATAGGAGACTTCCTAAGAAGAGAAAAACTTCAAATCTAGATCATCCTTTGACTTTTTACGGTCTTTATTGTTTTTCAATTTTGACAGTTTTTGGTGTTGTTATCTAAAGGTGCATCTTCTTAGTTTTTGAACCACCAGATAAACTGTTGCTATTATAAACATTGAAGTTGTTGCCGTTAGAATGTAAATTAGGCTTGGCCTTCAACTGTTCTGCGCCAAGCTTTTCGTTCGCCAATTTTTGCTCTCAGTTTCCATCTAAGGGTTTTAGGTGCTTTCTCAATTGCTTCCTTGATTTCACTTATTTTACTTTTAATTTTTTCGACTTCTTCAGGTGTGAGGTTGTAGTAATGTATCAGTTTAATGCACTTGTTAATGTTCATCACTACATCGTGGTACAGGCCCCAGTCTTTAGAGCAAACTTCTGCGACATACTTCACGTTGATAACTCCCTTTTTGTCTTCTTTACCTAAGGGTAAGTCTTTGACAATTGTGAGGATGTCCCGAACGTCTTTCTCATTTATTTGAAATATCTGAAGTTTAGATAGCAGGAGGTCGCTCACGGATATAGTGTAATCTTCAATGTTAAGTCTACCTTTAAAGTCAATAACATGATCCATTTTAAGAACATCTAGAAAGACATCCACATGATCTTCGGGATTTTCTTTGTGAAACTGTTTTTGGTTGCCAGCAGTGGCTAACCACACGTTCTTGTTCTCCATGTAGCCCAGTTCCTCGAATAAATAAGTGATCTTGTTACTCTGATTTGCTAGACCCACAAAATCTATATCCAAATATTCTCTCTCGCAAAAATATGTTATAACACAGTGGTTGCGCACAGCCAGTCCGCCAATTAGCTTAAGAATCACACCCTTTTCTCTGGCAACATCAATTATCCTTTTAGCTTCAGCCATTTTGGTTTCTTCATAATCTGAAATATGGCTAACCCTTTCTATAAAAATCACCTTTTATTTTCTCCATTATTTCCTCGATTTTAACAACAGCTTGTTCTCGTTTCATCAGGTCTCTAAGCACAACTGCTTCTTCTTCTAGTTCCCTTTCTCCAATTATTATTGCATAATTCATTTTTCTTCTATCTGCATCTTCCAAAGCTTTAGTTACTTTTCTTCCCATAACATCAACTTCTACGGGTACATCGGCATCTCTAAGCATCCGCGAAATCTTCAAGGCTTCACCTTTCAACTCCTCTTTGGTGGGAATCACCACGACTCTACTTTCTTCCTCCGTCTTTAACAGAGTTTTTTGCCTCTGCATTGCCAGCATTATCCTATCTATTCCATGGGCGATGCCAACAGCAGGCGTGGGTTCGCCTCCAAACAATTCAATAAGCCTATCATACCTTCCGCCACCTGCTAATGCTTTGTCTAGCTCTGGCGCATCAATTTCAAAGATGATTCCAGTGTAATATTCAAGACCTCTTGCAAAACCAGCATCAACGGTTATGTCAATTTTGCATCCACTTTCTGAGATCAGCCTCAGAATTTCCTCTAGATTTTCTGTGGCAACCACGGCCTTCTCATAAGCTTTAACACATTCTTTCATCTCTTCTATGACCTTGAAAACTCTGGCACCTTTAAGTTGCACCAGTTTCCGAAGAGTTGCCACACACTTACTTGATGCACCTGCATCTTCAACCAGTTTAAGCGCATCATCATACTGCTTCTTGTCCATTAACTGCATAACCTCATTTTCTGTCTTCTCCTCCACTTTTTCTTGACTGAGGATGCCTCTTAAAACCCCCACATGACCAAACTTGAAAACATAGTTCTTCAGCCCAGCCGCCTTCATCAAGTCGTTTGTCAACATTATTATTTCAGCGTCAGCTTCCGGTTTGCTTGAACCCATCAACTCGAAGTTTGATTGCCAAAACTCTCTGTAACGCCCTTGCTGGGGCTCATCATACCGGTAAAGGCTTCCAACACAAAAAAGCCTGAAGGGTCTGGGCTCATTCTTCAAGGTGGTTGCGACGAGCCTAGCTACAGAAGGCGTGAATTCAGGTCGCAAAGCAATCATTCGTCCGCCTAGATCTTTGAAGGCGTACATGCGCAAACGAACTTCTTCACCTGCCTTAGCAGCTAAAAGTTCGTAGGGTTCTACAACTGGCGTTATGATTTCCTTGTATCCATAAAGCTCAGCTATTCGTCTAGCTTTGTCCTCAATGTACCTTATTATCCTTGCTTCTTCTGGTAGAAAATCCCGCATTCCACGAATAGTTTTGAAAACTGCCATTCCTTCGATTCCCCGTCATTTTAGGGTTAACTGTGAAACCGAATAGTAAACTATTTCTCCTCTGCGATTCATAACAGCCAAAATCAACTCCTTCTTAAGACTTTGACATTGTGTCATAGCGCGGGTTAAGTCTTCAAGCGAAATTGGTTTTCCCTCTTGAATGCTTAAGATTAAATACTTCGCGGTGTCTTTGCCATATTCGCCTCTTTCATAAACTCGAAAGTCAACGCCTACGCCGAAACCTTCTCGGACAACATATCCACGACCCCTTAAGTCTCGATAAGTCAAATAATTAGCCCAAGCATTCTCATCAACACTCTCATAACATTGCAGAAGCTTTTGGAAATCTACTTTTTCACCTTCTTCATTCTCAACTTCCAGTAAACCCTTATCCAAAAGGTAAAGAGCCTCATAAAAAGTAAGCAAAAGCTCATCATTCTCGGTTACACCATATCCTCTGGAAGAAATCTCTTCCAAGCTCTGATTCTTAGAAATTTTAACACCGTTTTCTACCAGTAAACCCTTAACCTTAAGCTCTGAACTGCTAAATATTTTCTCTTTGTTTCTACTCATGTAAACCATCAACCAACAGAATGCTTGGTCTTAAACTTATCAAAATCCTCCTTATATAAAATGCCGCTTTCACAAATGATGGCTGTAACGTACTCCAGTGGAGTTATGTCAAAAGCTGGATTTAGAACCTCTATTCCATCAGCTGCAATGCGCTGTGAACCTATTTGCGTAACTTCTTGGGGTTTTCTCTCTTCAATTATCACATCTTTTGACGTATGGTTTAGGTCAAAGGTGGATTTTGGAGCTGCTACGTAGAAGGGTGTGTTGTGTTCTTTGGCTAGAACTGCAATGGTGAACGTTCCAATCTTGTTAATAACCGCGTCTTGAACTATTCTGTCAGCTCCCACCACAACATTGCTAACCATCCGCTTATACATAACATAACCAACCATGTTGTCAGTAATCAAAGTAACTGGTATGCCATCCCGTTTAAGCTCATAAGTAGTTAACCTTGCCCCCTGCAATTTAGGACGAGTCTCAGTGGCAATAACCATAACTCTTTTTCCTTGCTCCCAAGCAGACCTTACAACACCTAAAGCTGTCCCATACTCAACAGTAGCCAATGCACCAGCATTGCAATGCGTCAAGATAACATCTCCATCGCGTAGGAGTTCAGCGCCGTATTTGCCAATCAAATGGTTTGCTTCTGCATCCTCATCAGCTATTTTCTGCGCTTCCTCAACAACAAAAGCAGCCAAAGCCTCACGATCTCCAGAAAATTTCCTTGCTTTATCCAGAATTCTATCCATCGCCCAGAAGAGATTAGCACCAGTGGGACGTGTCCCTCTTAAAATTTCCGCTGCCTTCTCCAACTCGTTAATTAGTTCCAGTCGATTTTCAGCCTTGGAATTGTAAGCCACTAAAGCCAAGGCGAACGCTGCAGCCGCTCCCAAAAGCGGTGCTCCTCTTATTTTCATCGTTTTTATTGCTTCAGCCACCTTGGTCCAGCTTCTCATTTCAAGAATCGCTACCTCTTGTGGAAGTCTCGTCTGGTCGATTGTTACAACTGTTCCATCGCGCCATTCTATTGTTCGTGTTCCCATGAATGTTGAACCTCAGTAAACCGTTTATGCAGCAACCTGTATAAAATTTTGTTAGAAAGTGAAAGTTTATGAAACTGGAGACCCTAAAATCTCTTGTTGATAATTTAGGACAGAAGTACTCTGAAATCTTAGGCATAGACCTATCGAGTGGAAAGGATGAGGAGATTTTTAAATGGTTTTTAGTATCTATACTTTTTGGCGCGCCTATAACAGAGAATGCTGTCGTTAAAACTTACAAATGCTTTCAGAGACATGATGTTTTAACGCCGAAACGTATTCTCCAAACTGGATGGGACGGACTTGTCAAAATTCTTGACGAAGGCAGTTACACACGCTACGATTTCAAAACTGCAGACAAACTCCTAGAAGTTATGCGGAATTTTACGGAAAAATACAATGGAAGCCTCAATTTCCTCCACAGCCAGGCCTCTGACACGCAGGATTTGGAAAAGAGATTAAAGGGTTTAGGGAAGGGCATAGGCGACGTAACAGTAAGCATTTTTCTAAGAGAGCTACGCGATATTTGGAAAAAGGCTGATCCAAAACCCACAAGTCTGATTGTTCTTGCAGCTGAAAACCTTGGAATAGTGGAGAAGGGTGCAACAGCTGAAAATATTCTAAAACAATTGAAGGATTTCTGGTTCAAAAACAAGGTTATAGGAAAATCCTTTACTAATTTAGAAACAGCATTGCTTAGGCTTGGTAAAGATTTTTGTAGGAAAGAAAAGTGTGCCATTTGTCTGTTTAAAGGCGACTGCTTAAATCTTGAGGCGCTTTAACGTAAGTTATAACTTCTATGGGGCATTCGCCAGTAAGCTTCAGCTTCTTCTTCCATTCCTCTCCAACAGCTATGAGCGAAAAAATTCCTGAAATTTCAGCCTTCGCTTTTCGAACCAAATTAACCAGAGCAGCTTGGGTTTCTCCAGTTTTAATCAAGTCATCTACAATTAAGACGCTGTCCCGCTTTTTAATCGCATCCTTAGGAATATAAAGTGTCATGGTTACTCCTGAATCTTTGCCTAAAATGTAAGTTTCCTCAAGAAAAGCCTTAACTCCAACTTCTTTGCTTCTTTTGGCTATCACAAGGTTGACTCCAAGGGCATTAGCAGCCATTGTTGCCAACGGTATTCCATCGACAGCCGCCGTCAAAACCCTTGTTACACGTTTTCCAGCAAAACTTGCCAACGCATGATTAGCTGCCTGTTGAAGAATGTTAAAATCGCTTATAATATCAGTATTATCAAAATATCCGTCTTCATCAAACTTTATCCTATTGCGAAGCTCCGTCTCTAAACCAACAAGCTTCGTTAAAACTTTCCAAAGCTGCTTCGCCCTAGCAGTGTTTGGCAAAACATGACCTTTTGCGTATCTACTTAAAACCGTTACAGGCAAACCAGTCTTAGAAGCTAACTCGCGATATGTTATGTTTCTTTTATACTTTGCTGTTCTAAGCAGTTCGATGGTCATTAAACGAAGTTTTAACTCGTCTGCGTGCGTGCTCATAACAATCCCTTATACACTGATAAGTCAAACCTTAAAGCGTTTACCATTTATTATTGCATTACTAATTTAAAATTTCCGTTCGCAAGTCGAATAAGGTGGCGGGCCTGAGCATAATTTAATTGGAAAGATCTTTCATACAGGTTTTCGTATGCTGTGTTATTGGATGTGTAATGCGTTGCCATCTGTTGTTCGCCGTCTGATTTCTCTTAAATCTATGCGGGGAAACCCTCTTGTTTTGGCGTTAGCCATGGCTATTTCCACATTCGCCTCCAGTATTGTAACATCCTACATATCTCCATACTTTCTTTTGCTTAGCGGTAGCGAGGTGTTGCTTGGAGCGTTTTGGGCGATTTTTTCTTTTTTAAACTTGCTTGTCGTTCTGCCGGGAGGATATGTTGCTGATACTATAGGCAGAAAGAAAATCTTAACTGTTATGACTTTCATCACAGCGTTGGCCTTTCTACTCTTTTCAGGAAGCCCATCGTGGTTATTTCTCTTCATACCTCAAATTCTGCTTGCCATCGCAACTCTATCTAGTCCAGCCCTTGATGCTATATTGGCAGATTCGATGCCCAAAGAAAAGAGGTCAACTGGGTTTGCCATAGTGCTTACTTTGAGCAGCGTTGGCTGGACGTTCGGCCCACTGGTTGGCGGATATCTTTATGATAATGGATGTGTCTGGGGTATTAGGATTGCATTTCTATTTTCAGCAATCGGAATTGTAATTGCTGGATTGGCGTATTACGTGTTCCTGAAAGAAACGCTGTTAAGCCGAGAAAGTCAACAGGTAAGTATAAAACTGCATCAGAACTTTTCACTTACTCTAACCCTGCGACGGTTCTTAGCTGAAATGCACTCAGCCATCAATCAAATGGATATGCATGCGAAAAGATTTCTTGTCGGCCACATGTTTTATGAAGCATCCAACGCCGTTATAAGTGCGTATTGGCCTATTCTGGTCCTATATGCGATGGGTTTTTCTGGAGTCGAATTTGGCTTCATAGAACTCGTGGCTGGTCTCTCACTTATTGCTTTTAGTATTCCGATGGGAAAATTCTCTGACAGAATTGGAAGACCAAGAGCAGCATTACTGATAACCATATGCTCAGCAGCTGTTCTTGTTTGGCTGGTAAACAGCCGCCTATTCATACAAGTTCTGCTTATTGGTGGTTTACTAGACGTTTTCGACCCGAGACCATCAGTCCACGGGCTTCGAGCAGACGTGATACCTCTGGAGATTCGTGGAAGAATAATATCTCTTCTCTTTATAGCTGGATACGCAACTGCTGCATTAAGCGTATCTTTTGGAGGTTTTCTTTACACGTTAGATTCACGGCTTCCTTTCTACATAAGCGCAGCCTTTTTGGTTGTAAGTGGATTATTTTTTGCAGGTGTAGGCAAAAAGTAAAAACCAATAGGGCAGTGCGGGCTCAAAATCCAGAGATTTAACCCGATTTTAACTCTTTATTCCTTTACTCTTGGCAAAAACGATAACTTTCTGGTTTTTTATAGAAAAAGCTGTTCAATTGTCAAAACAAGAAAAAAAGATGGTGGATCCGAGTAGGTTTAAATTCAAGACATTATATGCCCATTCATTACACCTGACACTTGGGGCAGAAGTATACGTGGCCTCCTCCAACACTCATTTTCTCTATTGAAGTTCCACATGCTGGGCAGTTCTGTTGTTTCATGTTTGGACCCATGGCTGGAATGTAGCCGCCTTGTTTCCCATAAAGATCTAAGAACTGGTCTTTTCCGTTTAACCGTGTTCTCTCTCGAAGCACAAGCCTGATAGCATCATAAAGAGCTCGTCTTTCATTCAGACTTAGTTCTGAGGCCTTCCTCTTTGGGTGAAGCCTAGCTCTGTATATGATGTCTTGAAAAGCACTGTTGCTCAATCCCACAACAACAGCATCTTTTCCCACGAGGACTGACTTGAGCGCCTTGTTATTGTCTGCTAAGGACTTTGAAAAGCGGTCGAAGGTGAACCCTTCATCTATGGGCGAGAATATTTCAGGATTGAAATCCCTTTTGAATATGTACGAACGCATCAGATCGCTGTCCTTCAGCACATAGATTACACCCATGCTGGTGAGCCTCACTGTCAATGCCGTGTTATCAGTGAAATCAACTTTTAAGTGGAACTTTTCTGGAATTTCCTTTTCACTTGTGTGATAGAAAATCTCGCCGCCGTACTCAGGAGCGAGAATAAGATTCACTTCATTGTTGAGCTTCACACGTATAGCATTACCTCTAGAAATGACAGATTCAACTTCTCCATTGACGAGCTGATCGAAGGATTTTATGTCTTTGTTCAGGAAGCCTATTCTCTGCAGTTTCTCGTAGTCTTTCAGATGATAAGCCTTTATACGCTTGCCCAGTAACTCTTTATTCATCTGTTCTGCAAGAATCTTTGCTTCTGGAAGTTCAATGCTCATAGTACAACCTCGCTGATGCTTACTTGTATCGTGCATCTACCTTTAAATCGTTGTGCAATCGGTCGGTTGAAAAAAGAGTTTTTTAGAAAGTGCCTTAACTGTGGTTAGAATCCTTTAGAGCATTAGGTTGTTTGCTTTGGCGGGCCCGCTGGGATTTGAACCCAGGACTTTCAGCTTTCTTCAGCACTTCGATTTAGAAGGCTGACGCGCTTTATGGCTTTATGCGTATCCATGCTGCGCCACGGGCCCCTTTTTTCTGGCAATAAAAAGGTAGTTTATAGGCATATATTTTATTCTATGAAAATGGCTGGTCGATAGGGTTTTGCAAGTTTCGCCCTCTGTTTCGGGTCATAACGTTTCGGGTCGTCTTCTCTGAATATGTGGATTTCTGCCTTGAACTCTTTGCTTAGGAAGTCTTTGGCTTCTTCAATTATTTTATACTCGTTTAAGGCTCCAATCTTTAGCTGTGTTTCTCTTCTTGTTTCCTGCGTTTTTGTGATTTCTTCTGCTATTTTTGGGACTGTGTTAGCAACTTCTTTTGCATGTTCTTTCATTCCAGGTTCCTTCAGCGCTTCTCTGATTAATGTGCTTGTCTCTAGCTTCTCTTCTGTAAATTTTTTCAATATAGCTAAGTAAAGTTTCCATTTCCATTGGGCGGGAACGTAATAGTAGATTTTTGATGGAGTGGTTTTTGTGGCTTGTATGATGTTTTGAGTATCTTCCATCAAGCTTTTTACGAAGTTTTCGCTTTCCTCAACGCTCAAATCTATCAGTTTTTCGTCTGGTTTTGGCCATGAAGCAAGTGAGACAAAGTTTTTTTTGCCCAGCAAGCTCCATATTTCCTCGCATAAATGCGGTGCAAAAGGCGCTAGCAATCTAACCCAGATTTTTAGCGCTTCTTTCAGCACTTTTGCTCCTGCTTCTCCTTTCCTTCGAGTATACCATCGAAAATCGTTCCAAATTTCAAAAAGAGTCATCTCCAAGGCTGTTCTGGTCTTCATTTGCTCAAGGTTTTCAGTCACTTCTATTATGCGGTTTTGCAGGTTACTCATTAACCACTTTTCTAAATGCTCATTTTCTTCCTCCGTTGCATTGCCGATTATGTTTTTTGCAAAATTGTAGAGGGATTCAAGCTTGTTTCGAATGTCTCGAACACTTTCGCTTCTCCAATTTGGGTCATCCATGCCTTCTGCAGCTAATAACAGTGCGCATCTCGTGGCGTCAGCACCATATTCCTCAATCGCACTTTTCATCGTCACAAAATTTCCTTTCGACTTGTGCATTTGTCTGCCCTCAATCATCAACATGCCATTTACCCCGATTGCTTTGGGCCAATGTTTTTGTGGAAAGAGCGCTACATGGTGGAATATGAAGAAGGTCAAGTGGTTTGGGACAAGTTCTTTCGCCGAAACTCTCAAATCCACTGGATACCAGTATAAAAATTCCTTTCGCATTTCTCTTAATATTTCAGCGTTTATTCCTGATTTTGCTGCTGTTTCTTTTATGTCTTCTTTTCCGTAGTAAACATAATCGAACACATTTTTTGTAAGCATTTCTGGCTTTATGCCATGTCGTCTTATGTGTTTATTCATTGTGTAGAATGCCATGTAAATTGTGGAGTCGCTTAAGGTTTCGATAATCCAGCCCTCACCCCACGGTAAAGGCGTGCCAAATCCTGTTCTTCTTGCGCATGCCCACTCTTTCAGCCAATCAATAATAGTCAAAAACCATTGTGTCGCTGTTTCTGGATAAATTTTCATCATGCTCAAGGCTTCTTTGGTCTTTTCCTTCCATTCTGGATCTGAGTAATTTAAGAACCATTGGTCCTGCAGAACTTTGACAATGCATGGTGTTAGGCATCGGCAAACTACTGATTTCAGTAGGTCATACATGGAATCTGCGATTTCACGCTTTCTAAAATCTCTTACTAAGATATCTTTGACTTCTCTAACCATTTTACCAGCGTATTCCATGCAGTTTTCCTTCAGGACTCCGCCGTGAAATTCTTTTTTATAAAGCAGTTTGGTTGCTTCCTCAGCGTTTGGGTCATGCTGATCCTTTACGCCTAATTGTTCTACGATTTCGATTGCAGGATATTTGCCGAAGCCATCCACCTTAATCATGGAAATTGGCTTTATTTTTTTGACATGTTCAGGGCTTATGCCAAACTCACGTAAGACTTCTGGTTTTTCCTGTAAGTCTTTTAGGGCCAACCAGTCGTAAGGTGCATGGGCTGGAACGCTATAAACTACACCTGTGGCTTGTGCTGGGTCAACGAACCATCCTGGCAATATTAGAAATCGTTCTTTGGTGACTGGGTTTTCAAAGGTTTTCCCTATGAGCTCTTTGCCTTTCAATGTCCGTTTTACTTTTATGATTCTTCCTTGTTCTTTCAGTTTTTCAGCTGCTTCTTTGCTTATTATCCATTTTTCATTATTCACTAAAGCTTCCACGTAAGCAGCGTCTGGGTGTATCCACATGTTTGTTACGCCGTAGATTGTTTCTGGTCGAAAAGTGGCGGCAGGCAAGTAAGTTTCTCCGTCTAGTTTGAATTTTATTAATGTGTATTCTTCAGGTGTGACGCCTTCTCCTACTTGGCGGTCATGGTCTCCTGTTGGGCTTTGGCATTTTGAACACCATACAACTGGATGCGTTCCTTTAGAAACGTAGCCTTTAGCTCTCAGGCTTTCGTATTGCCATTCAATGAATCTTTGGAAAGTGGGCATTATTGTGTTAAATTCTCTTCTCCAATCAACTGAGAAGCCTGCTTTTTGGGCGGCGATTCGGCTTTCGTTTGTGTAGTACGTCGCCATGTAAATTGGGTCAACGAATTTCCTGAGTTCCGTTTCTGGAACGCCGTCCACTTCTCTTAAGGCTCTTATGAATTCTTCGTCACCTTTTGCGACACGTTCGCTTGCACCCGCTAGCGGTTGGCCGGTCCAGTGCCATGCCCATGGAAACAGCACATTATAGCCTTGCATTCGTTTAAAACGTGCATAGGCATCTATGCGCGAAGCTGTGAAGGCGTGGCCTACGTGTAATGGTCCGTTCATGTAGGGGTATGGAAAAGTTATGAAGAACTTCTTTTTGATTGGGTCTGGTTCAGCCTCGAATATCTTTGATTTTTCCCACTGTTTTTGCCATTTTTCCTCGATTTGTTTCAAAAATTCCATAAAGGTTTCTGAATTGGTTTGAGGGATATTAAAGGTTTTGTTTTCACGAATTGAGAACGCTGTCCCTCACATATGACACCGTAACTAACTATGCAGAACTTACATTAAACCTTTACTCCAATTATCTAATAAGCTGCGTTATGAAGGGTTTGTTTTTGGAGGTTTTTGGTTGCAAAAGGGGATAGACCCTCTATAGTTTTTGCAGTGAACGGCTAACAGGCTTGCAGTGATTAGTTAAGTTTAATGTTTTGTCAGCTTGTCTGTTTGTTTTGGCCTATTCTTACGATATCTTCTAGTTGTGGAGTGGACACTTCGAATAGAACTGAATCTTTTTTGCCAATTATTCTGTGAACTGTTTTAGGAAGCAAGGTTATGTCTTCTCCTTCTTTCAGTGTCACTATGCGATCGTTTAAGATGATGTCAACTTGTCCCTTAAAGCAGTAGATTGTTTCTTTCTTGTCTTTGTGAAAATGTTGTGAAGTGTTATGATTTTCTTTTATGATTAAGATTTTTCCACCATATTCTCTTTCTTGGGCTATCCAAAGTTCTTTGCCCCAATCCTTCAATATTTCTTTCATTAATTGATCTCCGACTTATTCTTATGCATCAAACTATGTGTGTCGCATCTTAAAAGAATGATGTAACGTGAATGCTTAAGACTTATTAAGAATATTGAAAACTAATCTTAAGGGGAAATCCATGCCGAAAAGGAAAAGTTGGTCTGAAAAATTGAAAGACAGCAAGGGCCTGCCAAAAGTAGAAAAAATTACTGACAAAATGAGCAAAAGATGGGGTACTGGCACAGTGGTTATTCCGGCGCCTATGGAGGTTGATGAAATTATGAGAAAAGTGCCTGAGGGAAAACTTATCACCATTAATAACATTCGCGCTATTCTTGCTAAGAAACACGGAGCTACCATTGGTTGTCCCATAACTACTGGCATTTTTGCTTGGATTGCGGCAAACGCTGCCGAAGAACAAAAACAACAAGGCGAAAAGGACACTACTCCCTACTGGCGTACACTGAAAACTGGCGGATTCATAAACGAGAAATATCCCGGCGGAGTTGAAGCCCAAAAAAGACTTTTAGAAAAAGAAGGACACAAAGTGATTCAAAAGGGCAAAAACTACATCGTTGTCGACTACGAAAAATCATTGGCAAAAATATAGCGCGCCGTCATTTCATGTACTTTTCTTTATACATTGGGGGCTGTAAGCATGCACAATGGATGCGAGAGCTGAGAGATTCCTAATCTTGAAATCGGGATTCACTAGATCTGGTTTTGTTCTATTTGGACCCCGCATAAGGCGAACAGTGCGTATACCCAGATTGTGGGCCCCTTGAATGTCCGTCTTTGGACTATCTCCAACCATAATCACTTCTTTGGGACTAAGTTCGAGACAGTCAAGAGCTAAACGAAAAATTTTCGGATCTGGTTTTTTGAATCCAGCGTCAATCGAGGCAACGGTTGTGTCGAAAAACCTGTCTAGGCCTTCCCTTTCGAGGACAGGATTCATACCACCACTCCAGATGTTAGCAACTATTCCTAACTTGAACCCCATTTTTTTCAAATATTCTAGGAGCTTCTTTACGCCTCTCCGAACACAAGCGTAATGAACGTATGGCCTCCAGTGAACCTGTATGAGTTCTTGCAGGTGACCTTGGCTATAGTTCTCGACTTCTAAAATGCGGAGGATTTCCTTGAACTCTTCTTCCATATTCATGGTAATGTTATCTGTTCGATGAGCAAAGCTTTCAACTAATGTTTGGATCCTTGAAGCGTTAACTGAAACTCCAAGATCTCGTAGCATCTTTTGCACGTTCTTAGCGGCAGCTAAATGAGTTTTCTTGATCTGAGGATAGTACACTAATGTGTGGCCATAATCAAATAGGGCACCTCTAAGCCTTGCCATAAATGGTTTCCTCTCTATAGGTGGATAAAATTCTAAGGTATTTAGTATGTGCCTATTTTTTCTCCTACTTTATAGAAAAATCCATCTTCCCCTATCCATTTAAATAATAAGCCATCACTCCAGTTATAGCCTTCGCGAACGTGAGCCGCTAGTACTTCGCCTATAAACCAAACATGGTCGCCTACTTCAATTTCCTTGACAACTTTGCATTCGATGCTAACTGGGCATTCCTTAATTAGAGGAGCCTTCACTTTAACTCCTTTTTCAGGAGTAAGTTTCGCAAGTTCAAACTTATCAACTTCTCGACCTGATTTTTGTCCGCAAATTCGAACAGCTTCCATAAGCTTTTCGTCAACTGCGTTAACTACATATTCTCCACTTTGGCGAATCAGATCATAAGAGTATCTGGAAGGTGCTATGCCTACACCAACCAATGTTGGTTTTCCAGAAAAGAAGGCAAACATGCCAATGGTTAAAATGTTCTTCTTATCTTTATACTCTGCTGACAATAAATAGACGGGTCTAATAGGTAATTGCCTCAATCCTTCAGAAACTGGGGCCTCCTTTTTCATCTGCACAATCTCCTAACAACAAGAATTAACCAATAATTCTAATATTAATCTAATCCTAATAAGGAAAACGAGTCATATTTCCCACATTATTTGGTGAAAATCGGCGTAAAGCAAAAATGATATTATCGCTATAAGATGGCTCATGAGTCCTAAAGTTAATATAGCACTTCTTGGAACTGGCGGAGGAAGATTCGCAACAATAACCCAGAAAAGGCGTACAGCCGGTATTCGGATACTCACCGAAGGCTTAAACTTGCATTTAGACCCTGGACCCGGAGCGCTTGTACACTCTATTAATGAGGGGTTAGACCCACAGAAAATTAATGCCATTTTTGTTTCCCATTGTCACCCAGACCACTATACGGATGCTGAAGTTTTGATTGAAGCTATGACACGAGGCATGATTAAAAGGCGTGGAGTGCTAGCCGCTGCTAAAAGTGTCTTAGGTGGGAATGACTTATGCGAGTCTTCAATTTCTAGATATCATCAAAATATGCCCGAACAGAAAATTGAAGCCGTGCCAAACATGAAATTTCAAGTTGGCGACATCAACGTTTTAGTGACTGAGGCAAGGCATACAGACCCTGATGCTGTGGGCCTCAGATTTGAAACCGGGGATTTTGGAGATTTCGCTTACACAAGCGATACTGAATACTTCGAAGGAATAGACAAATACTATGAAGGCGTGAGGCTTCTTGTGCTATGTATTATGAGACCTGCTGGAAAACCTTGGAAAGGCCACATGACAACAAACGACGCAATCAAAATGGTTGAAGAGGCTCATCCTGAAAGAGTTGTTTTGACACATTTTGGGATGCAAATGATATTTAAAGGACCAGCGAGTGAGGCGAAGCTGATTGAAGAAAAAACAGGTGTTCCAACGGTTGCTGCTGTGGATGGAATGCAGGTATTTTTTGGTGAGGAAATTCGGATGGAAACTAGGCTTAAGCGCATTCAGCAAGACCTAAACAAATTTATTTAAACGAGAGAAGTTCAAATCCGCTATGATGCAAATTCAAACCCGCAACATGGCAGAATTTCTTTCGGTTGATGTTTTTCGATTATAGCCTTTAAGTCCGTTTCTGGCATTACATGCGCGTATATTTCAACTATATGCATGCCGTCTTTGTCGAAAGTTCTTAGTTTTTCACGATTGTTTATAAGCACGTGGTGATATTCAAAGAATTTTTTGAAGCCATATTTCTCATAGAATTGCCACGCGTTTGGTTCGATGCTCCAAGCTTCTAACCGTTTCATGCCCAACTCCTTTCCACGTCTTACTCCTTCATCTAAAAGTTTAGTTGCAATGCCTTTTCCCCTAAATTCTGGTAATACTCCTATATCCCAGAGCATCCCATTTCCCTCTGATTTTTTGTAGCAAATACTTCCCGGAGTTTCTTCTAATTCAATGTCCAAATAGCCTACAATTTGCGCATTAACTAAAGCTATTAGTTGGATTGATTTTCCAGCGTATTTTGGCTTATTTCTTTCTAATCTCCTCTCGTTAGAGCCTAAATATACTAGAGCGTGGCATTTTAACCATTCTTTCTCATCTTTGTCTTTGTATTCGCGGATAACCAAACTCATTAAATCGCCTTTACTGATTAACTCTCTAGGAAAAGTCTTATCAAACTTATGGTGTAAGCATTGTAGTTGACACCAGAAAACTTTAGCAAGGGTTATTTCTCGTTAAGCTAAAATATATTCAAAGGGATGTAGGCTCATGCGTCTCATACTGCGAATAGGTGGCTCCGTAATTGCTTCGCCAATTAATCCAGCCTTAATCAGCAAGTACGTGGATGTGCTAAAGGATTTGAAGATGCAGGGACATGAAGTGGCAATTGTTGTTGGCGGCGGTGCTCTAGCAAGAGATTTCATTAAAATTGCGAAAAACTTGAGATTAGACGAAAAAGCTCAGGACGAGGTTGCAATTTCTGTTTCAAGAATTTTTGCCCAGCTTTTCCTTAAAAAACTTGAAGAGTTAGGGTGCGAAACTGTTCCATTGACGGTTGATGATGCTGTAAAATGTTTACAGGAAGGGAAGGTTGCGGTTATGGGAGGCTTAAAACCTGGCATGACAACAGACACTGTAGCTGCATTACTTGCTGAGAAAGCGAATGCTGACTTGCTGATCAAAGCTACTGACCAAGAAGGAATTTACAATAAAGACCCTAGAAAATATGCAGATGCCGTTAAGCTTGAGCATTTAAGTTTCGAAGAATTGTCAGATGTGTTCGATGAAGATAAGCATAAAGCGGGGATACACCAGATCCTTGACCCAGAAGCAGTTAAGATCCTGAAGCATAAAAGAGTTAGGGTTGCTATTGTAAACGGGTTTAAACCTGAAAATGTTTTTGCTGTTGTTAAGGGCAAGCACATCGGAACGATAATAGACTAGTTTTTTTGCTTTTTTGAGGCGACAAGTTTAAATATCACTATCGATATCAACGCCGATATCAATGGTGATAAATATGCATCCATATAGAAGACATTGGATGAGACACACAGCAATTGTTCCAAAAGGATTCATACGCTATCAAGTACTTGAATTACTAAGCGAGAAACCCATGTCTGGTTCGGAAATTATAAATGAAATTGAAAAGAAAACAGAGGGACGTTGGAAACCAAGTCCAGGCTCAATCTATCCACTCTTGTCATGGTTACAAGATAACAATTACATAAAAGAGTTGCCCGTCGAAGAAGGCGGTATGAAGCGTTACACACTCACTGACAAGGGTAAAACTCTCTTGGAAGAACAGAGAAAGATAAAGATGGATTTCAGGAAAGAGGCGAAATTCATGCCACCTCCCTTCTTGGGCGGTTTATGGTTTCGCATACCCTCAGAAAAAACAGTTGAACTGCGAAGATCCATGCGCAGAGTTTTTGTTGCCTTTTTTGAACTTGGAAGCAGCTTAGAAGAACATTTTTCAGAACAAGCAATAGAAGATGTTCGGAAAATTTTAAATGAGACAGCACAAAAACTTGAGGAGCTAAACGGAAAACTGAAGGGGAAGCAAGATGAGTGAAGAAGTAATTAAGGCTGAAGGACTAACGAAAGTTTTCAACAAGAATCTAACGGCAGTTGATCATGTGAACTTTAGCGTGAAACAAGGTGAAATCTTCGGGTTCTTAGGACCTAACGGTGCTGGAAAAACAACAACAATCAACATGCTAATAACAATATTGAAACCCACCGAAGGAAAAGCCTCTGTCTTAGGCTTCGACATTGCAAAGCAAGACTATAACGTCAGAAACGTGATTGGTCTAGTGCCCCAAGAATATACAGCTGATGAAGATCTGACTGGTTTGGAAAACATCCTTTTATGTGCTGATCTGTATGGGATTCCGCGGCACATCGCGAAAGAGCGTGCGATGGATCTGCTGAAGCTTGTTGAGCTAACCGATTTCAAGGACAAGAAAGTTCAAATCTATTCTGGCGGAATGCGTCGCAGACTTGAGCTTGCTTGTGGGCTGATCAACAGGCCGAAAGTGCTTTTCTTGGATGAGCCTACTTTAGGTTTGGATGTTCAGACTAGGGCTGCAACTTGGGACTACATCAAAAAGCTGAAGAAAGAATATGGCATGACGCTCTTCATGACTACTCACTATCTTGAAGAGGCAGACGCTCTCTGCGATCGCGTTGCGATAATTGATCATGGAAAAATACTCGTGGTCGGCACGCCTGAAGACCTGAAGCATAGCTTAGGCGGCGACATTATAACCTTACGTATTAAAGAGGACCCTGATGTAAGCGAACTTATTCGCACTGTTGAGCATGTGAAGGAAGTCAAGAATGAGGATGGCTCATATCGGATCAAGGCCGAGTATGGAGAAGTAACCGCCCCATTCATAATTGAAACTTTGCGGAGAAAAGGCTACACTGTGACGAAACTTTCTATGACTGAACCTACATTGAACGAGGTTTACCTAGAATATACGGGCAAATCTATGCGTGATGCAGAAGAGTCTAGGGAGGCTTTTAGAGCGCAAAGGATAACGATGAGGAGGGCGAGAGGAGGATGAGTAAATTGAATGAGTACCGTGCAAGCAGGCTTCACGGCATCTGGGCGTTGACTAACCGAGAGCTTAAGAAATGGTACAAAGCCCCTGTGATATTCTTTCTTTCTATAATTCAGCCGATCATTTGGATGGGTCTGCTCGGAAAAGCAATGAACATAGGTGCTATATTCACGGGTACCTCATTTACGTTGCCACAACTGGACCCACCGTTGACCCTGCCGCAGCTTCAGCAATTAGGAGACTACTTCGCTGGACTGCAAACAAACATCATGACAAGCGCGTTTAACACGACTGATTACTTTTCCTTCATGGCTGTGGGTATGATTGCATTTACGGCACTCTTTACAACAATGTTCAGTGGCATGTCAGTGGTTTGGGACAGACGGTTGGGCTTTCTGAACAAGGCTCTCAGTACACCTGTATCCAGGGCAGTAATAATATTCTCCAAAGTCCTTTCCGCAACGCTGCGATCAATGTTCCAAGCAGGTCTCATAATAGTCCTCGCTATCGCATTCGGTCTCCAATTTGGGGCAAACTTCAACCCACTTAACATACTAGGTGTCTTTGCCATTATGTTCCTAGTCTGTGTGGGCTTGTCTTCGCTCTTCATAGCAATCACCATAAGATCAACTAGAATGGAGACTCCGATGGCTGTCATGAACCTGATAAACTTGCCAATGATGTTCGCTAGTAATGCCTTCTTCCCGACCAAGTTCATGCCTGATTGGCTCCAGACAATAGCGCGGTACAACCCGCTAACTTACACTACCGACGCAGTAAGACAACTATTGATATTCAACACAGATTACACGCAGCTTGCATTGGACTTTACATACGTTGGGATATTTGCAGTAATAGTTGCGACAATAGGCATAGTCCTCTCATGGAGATTCCTCAGCAAGTAAACAAGTGCAGACAAGAATGTGGAGATGATGTTAACGACGACAATTGTCGAAGCGGTCAACCTAAAGAAAACTTACATGCTTGGTAAGGTTTCGGTCAACGCCCTGCGCGGCGTGAACCTAAAGGTTGAGAGCAGCGATTTCCTTGCTGTTCTTGGGCCGTCTGGAAGCGGTAAATCGACACTGTTGAACCTGATTGGAGCCTTGGACAAGCCAACTGAAGGGAAGATGCTGATTGAAAGTGTTGACGTTTCCACGCTCAATGACAATCAGCTAGCAGATCTTAGACGCCGAATCGGCTTCGTGTTTCAGTTCTTCAACCTTATCCCACGGTTTACAGCAAGAGAAAATGTTGAACTGCCAATGTCCATAGCCAATATGAGTATAGTCGAAAGGAGAAAGCACGCAGAAAATCTTCTTGAAACTGTAGGCTTGAAAGAGCGAATGAATCACAAACCAACCGAACTGAGCGGCGGAGAACAACAACGGGTAGCTATTGCCAGAGCCTTGGCAAACAATCCCCGATTTCTTTTGATGGACGAGCCTACAGGCAACATAGACTCTAAGACTGCTAACGAAATAATTGACCTAATTAAAAGGCTCAATGAGGAGAAAGGCGTGACTATAATTATGGTTACACATGACCAGCGTTTGGCTGCACAAACAAAGAAAACGGTTCAGATGTTTGATGGTGCAATAACTGGGGAGATTGTGAACTGACATGAAAGCAGGAGACGTTTTCTCTTACTCCTTCAGTGCAATAAAACTGAGGAAACTTCGCGCAGGCTTAACGACATTAGGGGTGGTCATCGGCATTTCAGCAATCGTTGCCTTGCTTTCAATCACTCAGGGTCTGCAAGATACTATAACTCGGCAGCTTCAAACAGGATTTGCAACCAACACTTTAATCGTTTCCAGTGGGAGAGGCGCCGGAGTTAGCGTCATAGGTGCAGGTGATTCTGGCTTCAAATTGTTGGTCAATGATACGCAGACAATTAATAAAATAGAAAATGTTAGCATGTCGATAGCGATAATTCAAAAAGTAGGCTACGTTAAATTTGGTGAAAAGAATCGGACTACTACCATAGTGGGTGCGGATTTTGCTCAATACGCAGATATTTACAGCAGCACCTTTGTAGCTGAAAGTGGAGACATACCTCTAAATCCGGAAAACGGCACGGTTGTAGTTGGGAAACGGGTAAGTGACCCTTGGAAAAACGGAACATTGTTCTGTAATGTAAATGACAATGTTGAAATAATTTGGACTAACGCAACTGCGCGCCCGCCAAAAAATGAGACTTACACTGGCCATGTTACAGCTGTTCTCCAAGAGATCGAGGCTTCGGCATCGGGCCTTCAGACTCTAGTGTTTACATTCCAATTTCTAAAGCTGAAAGTTTCTTTGGAACAGACGAATGTGACATGATAATTGTGAAGTTAGAGAATGATGACAAGGCAACGATTGATGGCGTTTCTAAGAAGATAAGCGATGCTTTTGACAGGCAAGTTTCAGTGATGTCTTCAACGGCTGTGCTTAACATTCTTTCAAATGTTTTCTCAGTCATACAGCTTTTTTTGGCTGGAATTGCTGCCATCTCACTTCTGGTGGCAGGTATTGGCATAATGAACATTATGGTTGTTTCTTTGATGGAGCGTACGAGAGAGATAGGTATACTGAAAGCTTTGGGCATGAAAAGTCGAACGGTGCTTATGGTTTTCTTGGGTGAATCAGCGATAATTGGCTTGATGGGTGCAGTAATCGGCATAGTTTTAGGTTGGGTTTTGGCAAACGTGGTTGCAGTAGTCTTCCGGGGAGGCGGTTTGTTCATGGGGAATCAAGGTGCAGGAGCTGGGGGGGCTGGTGGGATGGCGATTACTCCTGTTTTAACTCCTACGGTGTTTCTTGGAGCTTTAGTCTTCGGTGTAGGAGTCAGCGTAATCTTTGCACTCTACCCAGCCTGGCGGGCCTCAAAACTCAAACCAGTAGAAGCATTAAGGTACGAGTAGTATGGGCGTGCAGTAAGATAGGACAAGTAGGCAACAGGCACAGGTCAAGGAGACTTGAGATGGTGGAAATGAAGGGTTCTTCGGAGGCAGAGGATAGAGCAAGAGAGTTTATCAAGGAAAGGCACTTTAGACTGAAGCAAATCCTTTTCAGGACAGTGCGAAAGGAGGAGGATGTCTGGCTTATAGAGGGGGAAGTCAGCTTTAGGAGGGCGTATTTTTTGACGACAAAGCGATTTTTTAAGCTGCGGATGAAGGTAGAAACGGGAGAAGTTGTATTCTACGAGGAAATGCGTCATCACTCAACCTAAGCATGCGCGAGAATAAACAATTGGATATATTTAAAAAGCAATTTTGCTTTATACCTTGAGATGAAATAAATGGATAAAGACAGCATTTATGTGCGTGTTCAGAATTTTTTTGTAGGTTTGGCGCTTGTTCCAGTAATTTTGTGCAAATTCATTGCCACTTGGCTGTCTACTAACCTAGCTGTCAGGAAAGCAAGTAAAGCATTCAGGAGAAAACTGTTGAAATTAGACATTTCTGAAGAGGAGTCTAAGACGCTCGCAAAAGAATATGCTTCCGCAAAAGATTACATTTTTGAAGGCTTTCTGAAAAGGAAAAAGGGGGTTCAAAACCCGTGTAATAAAAAATTTGGTGGGTTTCGAAATGTTTTTATAAAGATATTGCCAGGTGGTCAGCTTTTTCTGCGAATAAAGAATGGTTACACCGGAAATATTGCCAGCGCCATATTTCTTGACGCAACTAAAATAATTATTTTAATAGTAAGTCTCTCTCGTGCTTTAGAAAAAGATGTCTATTGGGTTGCTGTTTGTATTGTCTCTTATGTTTTGTATTCTTCACTGTTTGGGCTTGCTTCTGAACTGATTGATAGAAACCAAAATTCCAAGAGGGGTCTTTTGGGAAGCGCGATTGACGTTATAGGGGAGGCTCTTTCAGATACAAAGGTCATAGCCATTGTTGGATTGGCTTTATCTTCTCACGCTATACTTGGCGCTCCTTTCGTGCCGTTGTATCACGTAATTCCCAACATAGATTTTGTTGAACATTACATCAGCGGCTTTGGGATAGGGTTGTTTGCAGCTAAGGCATATGGAACATTCATAAGCCGCATGTCTTACAGTAAGGCTTTAACAATACTTGGCTCAGTTGAGTTAAATAATCAAATTTTGCTTTTTGAAGGGGCAAGTGCGAAGCTTCCTTTTGTTTGTTACTCTACAGTTTTTGTTGGGTTGATTTGGGAAGGCTTAGAAGAGATTGCCGAAAATTTCACTCCGCGAGTGGTAAACGTCTTCTTTTGGAATGGCGTGGAAGACATACTTATAGGTCTTTTAGGTGCCTTAACGGCGTACATGCTTGTAAGTCGTTCTTTTATCATCAAAGAACGTGATAACTGTTCTAATGTAAACGGTGAAAAAGCGAAAGTTGACCCAAAAGCTGTCTTGCAAGCTTCAGATGTGGTGTTGTCGCATATGAAAGATGTTATAGGGGATGTATACTCTGAAAATTCGAGTAAAGTTTTCTCCAACCAAACAAAACCTTAAATCTCTTTCTTTTGTGAAATTGCTGAAGGTGAGTTGATGGAAGAATTATGGTCAATAATTGCCATTGCTGTTGGAATTATTTCGATTGCTATCGCTATTGCTTTTCTAACAAGGAAGAAGAAACAAACAATTCAGGATAATGTTATTTTGCCTCTTGGAATCACGCTTGTGGTTCTTGGCATTATATTCGGTGATGACCGTTTAGTGGGGTACTCATTTATTGGAGTTGGAGTATTGTTGTCGATTGTTAGCGCAGTTAGAGGGTTAAGAAAGAAATGAATTCAGCTAATTTGGTTGGTTGGGGTAAAGTTTTCTCAAAAAATGTTGGGACGTAACAGTTGCCAAAATGAACAGGTTTGGAAATGATTTACAATTGAGATTTGACAGACTCAAACCAGTAGAAGCTTTAAGATGCGAATAAGACAATTCTGTAATGAGGCTTTGCTTTGAAGAGGCTTTACCCAGATCAACCAATTGTAGGCGTTGGAGCAGTCATCATCTGCAATGGCAAAATTCTCCTTGAAAAAAGAAAGAGTGAGCCTGGAATGGGGAGATGGAGTATTCCAGGCGGTCTGGTGGAACTTGGTGAAAACATAGAGCAAGCAGTCATGAGAGAGGTTAAGGAAGAGACTGGCCTAGAAGTTGAGAAGCCCGAACTTTTTGATGTCGTTGACAATGTAATCAGAGATGAAGATGACAGAATAAAGTATCATTTTGTGATGGTCGATTATTTTTTGAAATTTAAAAGTGGAACACTTAAAGCCGCGAGTGACGCTGAGGAATTAAGATGGGTAATATTAGACGAAGTGGAGAAATACGATTTAACCAGTACTTTCAGAGCCTTCTTTCAAAGGAATAGGCAAGAACTGGAAAAACTTAATTCTACTCTTTGAAGAAAAGTCTTGTTTCCCCCATTGTTTTGACATCTAACGCTTTAACTTTAACAACCATTGGAAAGTCTCTCACAACTTTTCCAAGCGTAAGGCAATGATGCGGTGGCAAATCTCTTGCGATGGATTTAACTGTTTCAGCGTCAACCCGTGCAGCGCGTGAAACAACTTCCAAATCATGTTCGTTTGTGAAGTTGAAGAGAAATATGTTGTCTGCTTGGCGGTAAATATTCTCTCGAATTGTGTCTGGCTGGTTTGTTATAAATGTTGTAAATATTCCGAAATGTCGCATACGCGTAACAATATCATCCCAATAGGTTTCCCGCAGGTAAAGGTGTGCCTCTTCGGCGAAGAGAAAAACCGCCTTAAGCTTCCAATTTGTTAAAAGTTCAACAAATTTTCCAAGCAAGTATTCAACAACTATTTGACGGTCAATCAGCGAAGTATTTCGCAAGTTTACTATGATAGCTCCGCCCTGCTCGTTAGCCTTAAACAAACATTCTTCTAAGAACGTCGCCTCCCCAAATTTATCCGTGAAAAAGCCTGAATTAACCAAAGCATAATAACGCGAAAATAGTGCATCGCGGACGTGTTGGTTGCAGTGCCAATTGCGTATAGCTTCGCCTAATTCATGCAGGTTAAGCATGTCTCTTTCCTTTAGCGATTGCCATATCCGCCTAAACTCGCGGGCGGATGTTCCGGGCAAGTGGAGTGCATGGATAAGAATTTCTAATAGAACGTGTAAGTTCAGTTGTTTTAGGGCTACCTTAAAGTTTTGAGAAGGTGCCAGAACGTGAATTTTGTCGTAGTAAGCGTTTCTCTTTCCGTCAACCGTCATTCCCAAGCTTAGATATTCACCGTTTAAATCAAAAACAACAACCATAGCCTTGTACCCTATCAAATTTAGCATTAAAAGTTTGGACAAATGTGATTTGCCAGTCTCCTTTTTTCCAGTTATTATGTTTAGTCTTCCGTCCAATGATGAGGCATCAATTGTTAGAAGCGAAGAATCTTTTGCGCCGCCTAAAACTATTGGAAGTTTTCCGTCAACCTTAGCAAGTTTTAGCAGTGTTGGAATTGGAAGTTTTTTTATGGTTGATTGAGAACGTGAAGGAAGCCACGAGCTGCTCGGACTTAAATTCTCATTTTCAACTGTAGCGCGGATTTTGCAGATGAGGAGGCTTGCATCTTGAATGTATGTTATATGTGGTGCAATTTCTAAAGGGTCGAAGTCTTCGCCTTGCACTAGTTCTCCACCGTCTGGTAGATTGCGCAGCAATTCTTCAAGGATCCCTGGAATGTTTGCAAATTGCACGTCGATTACCTGTGCAATTAAGGCTTTGCCAGCGTCGGCATCCTCAATAAGCAAGTAATCTCCTTTCTCCACAGTTTCGTTTGGGAAACTCAAAATCTGAACAATGTTGCTTTCTTTCTTGTACAGCTTCATGAGTTGCCTTCACCTTTACCAAATGGGCCGAACAGAAGCCTATGCATGTCTGGTCTGTTGATGATTTTGAGGCTGTACTTGCTTGCGATGAAGTGTTGCATGGCTATGACTTCATTTGCGGTAAAAGTGCAGAGAATGTGTGCCAATCGAAGGGTTTCAGGATAGCTTTGCGAGAGTAAGTCGTTTCCTAAAAGTTTTTCAACAGCTTGGATACTCCGCTCAAAAGAGATTTCTTTGTCAATGTCTAGTCTAAAAGCATAGTTTCCCTTAGTTAGCCTAGCCACGTAAACATCGCCTAACAAAACAATTGGAGGTTTAGGCTTCAAATCAGCTGTTTCAAGCATGTAAGGAGGCTTATGTCTAGGTAAGACGTCAGTGATAAGGTGTCCATTGAACCTTAAGTTTGTCATTTTTGAAAAAGCCAAAACAATATTTCCTCTTTTTCTGGCAATCTCTAAGATTTCTTTCATTAGGGAAATTGGAGTGTCTGGTGTTCCGGAAGTTAATGAGCCGTCAAATAGGATTAGCCCGTTGTTTATTGTTTTTGAAAGCATTGTTTGAAGCCATCTTTCGAGGAGATTTGCCATGCGTGTTGGCATTTGCTGAAGGTTTGGCGAGTTTAGATGGTTTTGTTCGTGTGGAGTGTTGAAGTATGCTCTTTGTAGCGTCTTGTAGACTTCTTTTTTGTTTTCTTCTGTTATATGGAATATGAATGGGCCTAGTCTTATGTATCGGTAGTTTTTGTTTTGTTTCCACACGTTTGCGCCTCTAATGGCTATCAGTGTGCCTGTGGTTGTTTCTCCGATTTTCATGCTTGAAGTGTCGACTGCTGCAACTATTATTTCTTCATGTTTGGGTCTTAGGGGTATTGGCTGGATTTTAAGTTGTAGAGCTTGTGGGTTGAAGCCGTTGCTTTGTTGAATTGTTTGTTGATTTAGTTGAAAAGGCTGGTTTTGCACGTGTTTGAGCGAGTGTATGCTTAGTTCTATGAGGCGTTGGGGTAATGTTGTGTCCATGGTTGGTTGTGGAAAGTTATATTTTGGTGTTGTTGTAATAGTGTATTGTTCAATCACCAAGATTCACCAATAGCCAATTGTTTGGGGAAGAAATATTTAAATGTTGTGCATGAACAAGATGTGCAACACAATAAACAACAAGGTGGAAGGTTGACAGAAAAAGAACAGAAACCACCAATTCGCGTAAAAATGAAAATAGGCGAAATAGAATTCGAAATAGAATGCCAAGAAGACCAACTTCAAATGGCAGTGGATAAAATTCTCTCAACGGTAACAGAAAAACTGAAGGAAACACAGCTAATAACTGAAAGAGTTGCAGCGCCGCCCAGAGCAGAAACATGTAAAGGCATAATTCAAAAACTTTGGGAAGAGGGCTGGTTCTCAACTGCTAAAGGCTTGAGCGAGGTGCATGGTGAAATGGCAAGGCGGGGTTTTCATTATGACCGCACAGCAGTAGCCCATGCACTAATAGATCTAGTCAAGGATGGAATATTGACGAGAGAAGGAAAGCCGAGAAGATACCAATACGCACAAAAAAGACCACCGTAAATATTGAGCGAACTTAAATCCTTGGATTGAAACACTTCATTTATTTTCTTCATGTTGGTTCGGTTAGTGATAAAAAGAGGGATTGTTGTTTCTCGTGACTCGTTTTTAGCATGACCAACTATAGTATGCAAAGCCTGTTGCAGGGTAGGGGTCTGAATTAACCCAACCATGCCCAGGTATATGATCGTCTCCTGGATTAACTCCAGCTCCCATGGCATACATGTAAGCACCCGTATAGGTGTTATCTTCGGTATCTTTAGTTGCTTGGATCCAAGCGTCTAGGATTGTCCATCCTCTTGTGAGATATGATGCAAACGTCGCTCCTCTTCCGCCTCCGTCGCCTGCCACAGAATGCCAGCCCAACAACAAATGCAGTCCTTTGAACGCTTGAGTCCATCTTGTGAACGCGTTTTCGCCTTCATGAGACCATTTCAAACAATTGCATGCATCTAATACTATCCATTCCAGGTCAGCTTCTTCCGATGCGTCTCCTCCTTCGTTTCCTCCCCACCGCGCTCGAGTGAAATAGAATTTCTGATAATCATATGAGCTTTTGAACAAAATGTACTTAGGATGACCATGTCCCGCAAAATACGTGAAGTCAACAGCATCTACATAGTGCATGTCATCCCCGCCGCCTGATGCCGTTTTGAATTTGAAGTCTTCTTCCCATGCATACCAGTCGCCGTCGTCAAACCTACAACTCCAACCGTCTGTGACGAGTGCGTTTTTGAAACCTTGTGCATCACTCGCACAGCCCTTGAGATTGCCCTTTGAACCGTATGCGTTAACCCATTCTACTCCTACTTCTTTGTTGTTTGAGTCGTCTTTTGGTCCGGCGGCTCTGACTTGTGAAATTTCCATAAAAAGGCTACTTGAAATCAATGTTGCAAACAGAAGTAGGGCTATGAGTCCGATTTTTCCTTTCTTCTTCAGTATCAGTCCTAGAAAGATGCATACGCCTATTAACATTGGAAGCAAGACAAACGGTTGGGCTAACCACTTCAGCACCAGCCACAATTTGTCTATTGGAACGTCGATGCCTCCAACTGGTGCCTTGACCTTGACGGAGATTTGGGCTGAAGTCTCAATTCCTTTTGCGTCGGTGACTCGTAGCATGATGCCGTGGGGAACTACGATTCCACTTTTCTGTGCTACTGAGAGACTGGTGGTGAAGGATGGGTTTGGACCTTGGTAGAGTACACCATCAACGCTTGACTGCCAAAGATAAGTGTAAGGAGATGTTCCGTCTAGGATGAAGGCTGTGAAGGTTATTATATCGGTTGGAAGGAATTCTTCGCCATCGATGGGAGAGATTATTGTGGCTTTAGGTGAGAAGGTAGTTGCTGATATCATTGTTGTCTTGAAGGAGATTTGGTCTCCTTCCACGAGGATTGTGCCATCGAAGATGTATTTTGGCTGGACATAATTTTGAACCAGAAAGCCTGGCTCTGCATAGTAGGCTAATAACGTGTGTTCGATGGTCAGTTGTCCCCATGTGACATTTAGCCTTTCTCTCAGTCTTTCTTCTGCAATGGATTGGATTATTCCTGGATATGTACCATAATATTCCACTTCTCTCCATACTCGTTGGAAGCCTATTATTTCACCCATATGACCTATTGCAATATCAATTTTGGCACCTGGTCCATCGAAAACGTATCCATTTTTTTCGTAGCCGAAGTTTACTTCTAGACTGTTTACGACCTCAGACACTGTTGTGTTTAAGGCTACATCGAAGATTCGTGTGGTAGTGTTACCTGTGTTTTGGAAGTAGATTGTTGCTGTGGTTGGAAGTAATAAAGGTGCATGTGTAGGGTCGTAAAGGAAGTTCTCTGCTATGAATCTAGCATCTGTTGGTGGCGGCAACGTTGGCACGTAGTCAGTGTTAAACCATTTTGAATAGTCACGATACCATATTGATTTGCTGATTTTCGATACTTCCAAGTAGCGCGGGTAGCTGTTGTTGACGAAGTAGACATCCTCATATTCTTGGACTATTGGGGCTGGCATGCCGAATACGACTTGGGCGATCTGAGCCACGTCTGTGGGTGTGACGGACACTGGTAGAGTTCGGTATACGGTGAGGTTAAGTTGAGCGTTTGCTTTTGTGGAAGTCAGGCCTATTATGATGAATGAAAGTGTCATCCATAGTATTAGTAACGTTTTAATGTTTTTCATAATTTTCTTCTCCTTTCCCCAACTAAGAAGCTAATCAAAAAAGAGGCTATGCTTTCTAATAAAACTATTCATTCCAGAGAAAATTACTCCTCCGGTATTACAGTTATGCTAAATAGCATCTAAGCCGTTTTTGTGGTAGTAGCTTATAATCGAAAGGGTTGAGCGATGTGCATAGTGAGATGGCGAGGCAGGGATTTCGTTATGATCGTACAGCATTAGCCCACGCGCTAGTAGACCTAGTAAAAAGATAGGATATTGACAAGGGAAGGAAAACCATGCAATATCAACACCCACAAAAAGACCATCAACATAACTAATGAATTAAACATATAGCATGTAAACGGTATAATTAGTTTAGAAGCAATTTTGGTAAATACGTATTTTTTCATCACAAATAGGCTTAAATTCTACCTGCACGTTTACAAAAAATACTCTATGTCGCTTTAGAAAGGAGATGATTCAAATGGCAAAAGTAGATATCGCATGGGATTTATCAGAAATATTTCCGAGTATTACCGATCCCTCAGTTCAAAGAGCTATTGACGACCTCACTAAAATGGCGGAGGATTTTGCAGAAAAATATCGAGGAAAAATTAAGGGTTTTTCAGCTAAGGAATTATTGAAGTGTGCTGAGGAGTTTGAAGCATATTATGCGAGATTTGTGGATGTTTTATTGTTTGCCAGGTTATCCTTTTCAGCTAACATGACTTTGCCAGAGACGCAGTCTCTTCATGATAAAGTTCGCAAACTGGAAGCGAAGTTAGGCAAGACGTTAGCATTTTTTGAACTTGAGGTAGGAGAATTAATCTATAGAAATCCGAAAATTATTTCCGACCCAATATTAGCGAATTATAAGCACGCTTTAGAAAGACTTCGCAGGGAAGTTCCTCATCAACTGTCAGAAATTGAAGAGAAACTTATCATTGAAAAAGACCAATTTGGGATATTGGCTTGGCAGCAGCTGCAGAGCAAATGGCTTAATACGCGAATGTTTGAAGTGGAAGTTGAAGGTAAAAAGAAAGTTATTCCTTTTGGCGAAGCGTTTGGTCTGTTGCCTCATCCCGACCGAGCCACGCGAGAATCAGCAAACAAATCAATCTATGGTCTTTTGGGAAAGGATGGGGAAATATTCTCTTCAGCCTTCCGGAACATCTGCAACGATTGGTTAAATGTTTGTGAAAGGAGGAAATATGATTCGCAGATGCATGCGAGTCTAATAGCGAATGATGTGGATAAGCAAACTATTGATAATTTGCTGAAAGCAATTGAGAATCATGTTGGTCTGTATCGGCGATATCTTAAATTGAAAGCCAAGCTAATGGGCTTACCAAAGCTTGGTAATCATGATATAATTGCTCCTTTACCTGACGCGCTAGACATAAAATTTGATTTTGATAGGGCAAAGGATTTGGTCATTAAAGCCTACCGCAAGTTTGATGAAGAATACGCTTTTGCCGTAAAAGACATGTTTACTAGAAACCACATTGATTCTTCGCCGCGGTTTGGTAAGCAAAACGGTGCTTTTTGTTCGGGCTGGTACAATGGAAAATCTGCCTTCATTCTTCATAGCTTCAATGGAACATTGAATGACATCTACACTTTGGCTCATGAACTAGGTCACGCAACTCATGACTATTATTTTGAGCGGAGTCAGACAATTTTGAACGGCGCCATTCCGATGGTTGTTGCAGAAACTGCCTCAATTTTTGGAGAGTTGTTACTGACTGATCTTTTGCTTAGTGAAGCAGAATCAGATAAGGAGAAGAAGGCGATTCTTTGCAGAGTTCTTGATGGAGCAGGTAGAGTGCTTTTTCAAGTGACTGCTCGAGTGTGGTTTGAGCAGAACTTGTATGATGCAATTAAGCGAGGAATTTTCTCGGATTACAAAACCATATGTAAGTATTGGGTTGCTGCTAGAGACAAGGCTTATGGGGATGCTGTGGAGTGGTTTGACGAGATGGAAGCTGAATGGGCTACGACGCCGCATTATTATATGGCTAACTTTAGATTTTACAATTATCCATATGTCTATGCGCAACTGTTTGTCTATGCGCTTTATCAGAAATACATGGAAGAAGGTGAAGAGTTTGTGCCTAAATTCAAGAAGATTCTTTCAGCAGGCGGCAGCATTTCTCCTATGGAAATCGGCAAAATAGTTGGCTTTGACGTCACAGACCCGAATTTCTGGAAACTCGGCATAAAACAATTCGAACATTTCATTAGCGAACTCGAAAAAATTGTGAAGTAAAAGTGTACATCAGCAAATCTGATTTGGAGGACAATTTCGCTTAGACTCACAGTCGTTATTTCTCTAGAATTTGTCCATCCTTCATATAATAAATGATGCTTGCATGTTCAGCTATTTCTTTATCATGTGTTACCAAAACAATGGTTCGCCCATCTTTATTTAGTCTTTGAAAGAGCTGGATAATTTCGTGTCCAGAGGCCGAATCAAGGTTGCCAGTTGGTTCGTCAACCAATAGGATTTTTGGGTCATTGGCAAGTGCCCTGGCAATGGCAACTTTTTGTCTTTGGCCTCCCGAAAGCTTGGTTGGCACGAAATCTATGCGGTCCTCTAAGCCTACTAGTCTTAGAAGTTTTTCTGCTCTTTCATTCCGCTCTTTGCTGGATAATTTCAGTTCAAACATGGGCATTTGAACGTTTTCTTGGGCTGTTAAAACTGGGATTAGATTGTGTAGTTGAAAGACGAAACCTACCTTTTTAGCTCTAAAGGTGTCCAAGTTTTTCATCTGACATAGGTCAACGCTATCCACCATTACCTCTCCTGAGGTTGGTCTTTCCAGACCGCCAAGTATGTGAAGAAGTGTGGATTTGCCGCAACCTGAGGGTCCCATAATTGCTATGAATTCTTCTTCTGATACTTCAAGGTTGACGCTGTTGAGTGCTTTTACTTGTCCATGTTCAAAGGTTTTGACGAGGTTTTTGACGTTTATTATTTTATTTTTATTCATATCTTAGTGCCTCGCTTGGTGATAGTTTGGTTGCTCTGTAGGCTGGGTATAGGCCGCCAACTAGTCCGACGCTGAAGGCGACGATGAAGGCTCTTAAAAACGTGTCTAAAGCGTACATGGGTGTTAGTAGTCCTCTTATTATTGGTTGGAGTGTGAGCAGTTGGGTGCCGATGACGCCGAGCAGTAAGCCTACAAGAATTGAGAATAGGCATAGTAGTATTGATTCGCCGAGTACCATGGTTAGGATTCGCTTTTTTGTCCAGCCGACTGCTCTTAGTACGCCTATTTCTCGTGTGCGCTCATAAACTGACATCATGATTGTGTTAGTTACGCCTATTCCACCTATGATGATGGCGAGGAGCGAGATGGCTAGTGTGGCTGCGTCGAGGGTTTCTAGGCCTTTGTCAACTTTGCTTAGCTCAGATATGTTTTTGATTGTGACGAGGTCTGGATAGTTTTGTTCGATTTGTTGGCATATTTCTTCTGCATTGGCGCCTTCTTCGAGTTCCACGTAGATTACGGTCACGTAGCCTTCTTGGTTTTGTATTTGTTGTAGTTTGTTTAGCGAGAGGGCTACTCCTTTGTCTTGGTACATGCTTCCTGTTTGGAAGACGCCGGTGATGGTAAATTCTTGGTCTCTTATGGTTAACGTGTTGCCAACTGTTTTGTTCCATTCTTTTGATGCAACTTCGCCTATTAGTAGTTCGTGTTCTTGGGAGAAGGATATGCCGCTTATGATGTTTACGCCTAAGAGTGGAAAGTCTTGGGTTTCAACGCCCCAGGTTATGACGTAGGGATTATTCGCAATTGGGTAGAATCCTAGGAGGACGCCTGCAGCATCTTTAACTCCTTCCAACTGCTGAATCTCGTTTGTTCTGTTTTCGTTGACTCTGCTGAATGCGAAATCTGAGATTCCGCTTTGGGCTATGGAGAAGTCGGCTTTTCCTGATTTTAGCATGCCTTCCATGCTGATTGTCATGCCGTTCATTATGGCTCCTAAGGCGATGATGGTGGCGATGCCGATGGATATGCCGAGCACTGTAAATGCACTTCTTGTCTTTCGGCGGAGTATGTTTTTAAAAATTAACCATAGGAATCGCATTTATGCTTCTCCGGTTTTGTTTGTGTTAGTTTAGGTTTGCTTATCTAAAAGTTTGACTATCATCCTTTTGTCACCCATTTTTTGCTTGTGATTTTCTTTGGTGTTATTATGCAGATTCTTACTGCTTTTAGTTCTTTTTCTTTGTTTCGTCCTGGTTTGCTCATGTATTTGTCGAAGCTTTCTGGAACTCGATATTTGTCAATGAGTTTTTGTAGGTAAGGTATCATTTTCTCCTTGTCTTCAATAATCTCGGCTGAGCCGAATATGATTACGCTTTTATACATTGAAGTGTCTGATAGGGCTTCGTCCACTTCGAAGCAGACGTTTGGGTTTCTTCTTATGGCGTCCATTTTCATGCCTTTGTTGCATGTGTGGAAGAATATTTTGCCATTGGCATATGCGTAGCCAACTGGAATTATGTATGGTCCATTTTCGAGACTTATGCCTAGTCTGCCAACTCTTGCGCATGTAAGAAACTGGTCAATCTCCTTAGAAGTCATCTCTTCTGCAGACATTTTAGCTCACATCCTTTCTTTCAAGACTTCATATATTAAAACTCTATGCGTTATTGAATTTTCTGAGGTTCTGTTAGAGCAAAAAGATTTATTGTGAAAAAGCCTAACGTCATTATTGCGCTTTCAGATGATGAATACGAGCAGGGAATGGAACATTCCGGCTGTGATGACAGCAAAAAGGTTGCTGATGGAATCCATTTTCACTTTTTTCTTTGATTTTGCCACGTAAAAAACCTAGAGGGAGTCTACCCGTATTGCAACCGAAAACCTCCAATAATAATGTCTTAAAATAAACATAATAAGAAAGGTTAGTCTTCCATAGAGCAAACGTCATTGTTGTTTAACAAAAAGAAATTCTAACACGCAACAAATCTACTGACGCTTTTCCCACTTTCTCAAATATGTTATGCCAATCGCCAACAAAAAGGCAAAAACAACCGATCCCAAAACTGAAACATAAAAGACCAAACGAAACGATTCAGCTTCAACATGTTGCTCACCTCTAAAAAGAGCAACACCTACCAAAGACAAAACAAGACCGACAACAAGCAAAACAAAAACTAACAGATGACGCTTCTTAACACCGCCTATGAACATCTTTTCTCCCAATTTCAATTAGACACTAGCTTCTTATCTTGCTTTCTGTACACCCAAACAACGCCAAAAAGAAGAATATAAAGTTCAATCTATTCTATTAACTACAGCTTTAGCCCAGCTTCCATACTTTATCCAGAATATGGAAATGAGTCCTCCTATGACATTACTTAGCGAGATGGCTAGCCAAATTCCTAGGGAGTTCATTCCAAAAGTAAAAGCTAGGAGATAGCCTATAGCCAACCTTATTCCCCAAAGCCTCATTACGCCAAGTGTTGTGGGAAACATTGTATGGCCGGAGCCTCTTCCCGTAGACATGGCATTTGCAAATAGTCCAAAGAATGGGATTGTTGGCAGTAGTATCTGTAGGAACAGTTCTGTCTCATTTAGTATGTTTGGGTCGTCTGCGAATACGTTGGCTATAACTCTTCTGATTGGATAGATGATGCAGGCGCTTAACACCATGAGTGTGAATATTAAGAGGGCTGCTTTGAAGGCGACCTCTTTAGCTCTCTTACTGTTTTCTGCTCCCAAGCTTTGCCCTATCATTATGGCTGGTGCTCCGCTTAGCCCCCAAAGCGCTGCGTCCACAATGTCTATTATTACGAAGCCTATGGCGAAGGCTGCAGCCACTGTTATCCCTAACATGTTAACGAGTCTAAGCTGCATGAGGAAAGCAAAACCGTTCATTAAGCCGAGCGTTAGAATTGGTAATCCTATGCGTAGAACTAGGCGAGTCCATTCAGCGTCTATTTTTCTAGTAAATGTTATTTTCAGTTCGGGGTAATTTCTTCTGAATATGTAAGTTAAGGCAGTTATTGATATTATCTTTCCCATAACGTCGGTAAGAGCTGCGCCCATCACTCCCAGACGGGGGAAAGGTCCTATACCAAATATAAAGAAGGGGTCTAATAGCACGTTGATGCCGACTGATATTACGTTAACTATGGCGGGTCGCTTTGTATCTCCAACGCTTTGAAGTAGTGTGGTGTATGTGAGGGCTATGTAGTTGAAGAATACGTCGAAGGCTATTACGCCAGAGTATATCATAGTGTCTTCAAATATTTCGGGTGGAGTGAATACAACCCATGTGAAAATTAGGCTTCTAAGCGTAAAAAGCGAGAGGCATAGTATGGCTCCTGCAAGGAAGGATGCCGTGAAGAAGCGGGAGGCTTCTAGACTGGCTTTTTTGTATTGTTTGCCTCCGACGTACTGGGAAACTATGCTTAAGCTGGCAGTTGTTAAAGCCATTGCAAGCGCTTGAAAAAGCATTATGACAGGCCACATTTGT
>Ga0315309_1000065_pt1 | contig 57764 bp, 60 predicted proteins | sample TDP4_MG_FD_203080 | JGI IMG/M metagenome (GOLD analysis project Ga0315309, IMG submission 203080) | Freshwater sediment microbial communities from Lake Towuti, South Sulawesi, Indonesia - TDP4 | ecosystem: Environmental > Aquatic > Freshwater > Lake > Sediment | place: Indonesia: South Sulawesi... | reverse complement strand
CCTCTTGTGAAGTGCATCCTGAGCTCTCCACATACCCTTCTTCTCCAGAGGGTATAGATCAAGGGGAGCAGGGACAGGAGGATGGAAGACATAAGCATGGAAGAAGACTCTGGGGCAAGGGTGCAGCCGCAGCCCTGTTTCTCAATGATTCGCTCTGTGGGGGATGGGCCCAGGACATTGATCATTGAGTAGGCGAAAGCAGTGGTTCCCAAGTCATCGGCTGCCGTTACTACTGCGAGATAGACACCAGGGGTTGTATAGGTATAGGTTGCGGTTGTTGTGGTTGTGATGAGGTCGAGTGTGCCGTCTCCATTGAAGTCCCAGCGGTATTGGGCGATTGTGCCATCAGGGTCTGAGGCGGTTACAGTGAATGTGACGGTCAGGGGGGCAAGGCCTGAGCTGGGACTTGCCGCAACCGCTACCACAAACGACTGGTTCTCAGGGAGATAGTCAAAAATAATAATGTTCAGAGGCACAATGTTTATCAAACCATCTGCACCTTTGACCTGGATATTGAAGGGATAGAGGCCGGACATGGTTGGTATGCCAGAGATTTTCCCTGTCGTGGAGCTTAAGGTCAGGCCCGGGGGCAAGGCCCCTGAAGAGAGGGACCATGAATAGAGCAGTGTTCCACCGGTTGCCTGGAGCAGGGCTGTATAAGGGACATAGGTTGTTCCACTTGGAAGCTCGGCCGTGGTAATATTCCCCTCTTTAATAAGCCGGCCGAAGATATCATACTCTGGCCACTCTGCCGTATTCCGGGTATCTGTCCAAACCATGAGGAAGTGTTGGCCCACAGGGTCATAGGCTAAGGAAGGCCCCCATTGGTCGTACGCTGCAGTAGAGATGGAGAAATCTCCCCCTATGAGCGTTCCATCCGGGCTGACAAGCTGTCCATAGATGTCATAGTCTGTTCCGCTCCGGTAATCTGACCAGGCCACGAGAAAGCGCTGGGCAACAGGATCATAGGCTATAGAGGGCCAATCTTGCCAATCCGCTGCTGTGGAGATGGTAAAATTTCCTCCTATGAGAGTTCCATCCGCGCTGACAATCTGGCCATAGATGTCATACTCTGTTCCGCTCCGGTAGTCCATCCAAACCACGAGAAAGCGCTGGAAAACAGGGTCATAGGCTAAAGAAAGCACATTTTGATCATCCACTGCTGTGGAGATGGGAATGTCTCCTCCTATGAGCGTTCCGTCCGCGCTGACAATCTGGCCATAGATGTCATACTCTGTTCCGCTCCGGTAGTCTGTCCACGCCACGAGAAAGCGCTGGGATACAGGATCAAAGCCGATTGAGGGAAAAGTTTGCCAATCCGCTGCAGTGGAGATGGTGAAATTTTCTCCTATGAGCGTTCCAGTCGGGCTGACAATCTGGCCATAGATGTCATACTCTGCCCCACTCCGGAAATCTGCCCACGCCACGAGAAAGCGCTGGGCCACAGAATCATAGGCAATAGAGGTCCCATATTGCCAATCCGCTGCCGTGGATATGGTGAACTCTCCTCCTATGAGAGTTCCGGTAGGGCTGATAAGCCGGCCATAGATGTCATAGTCTGTCCCATTCCGGTAATCTGACCAAGTCACGAGAAAACGCTGTGCCACAGGGTCATAGGCTACGGAAGGCCACTCTTGATCGTCCGCTGCCGTGGAGATGGGTATATTCCATTTTATAAGCGTTCCGGTCGGGCTGACAAGTTGTCCATAGATATCCCAGGATGTTCCGTTCCGGTAGTCCATCCAGACCACGAGGAAACGCTGGGATACAGGGTCATAGGCTACGCAAGGCACCTCTTGGTAGTCCGTTGCCGTGGAGATGGGAATCTCTGGTCCCATGAACCATGCAAGTGATGAAGATGCTGAAATCAGAATAAATAGAGCTGCCGTTCCTGCACATGAGGCAAAGTGTTTCATGGTTGCCCTTTTGTAGTAATTATCCTCAGATCTACTTATATTCTCCCAGGCCCGATTTGTCAAGTTGAAATAGTAATGTGAAATATCAAGGGCAGCGGTGCGCCCTGCTTCAGGGTGAAAGTTGCTGTGACAGTCTTTTCCCGGGGAACCCCTGGCCCCAATGGTGGTCCTACTACTACAGTGTAGGACGGAGGAACTGGAAACCCATCAAAGGTCACTGTCCAGAGGCTTGGATCAGCTTAATCCAGCCTGTCCATGAAGTTTAGGGTGAACTGGGTGGGAACAGTAGGAAGTTTCAGGCAAGGCGGGTAAGATAGTCCTCAATGGCCTTGATATAAAGCGGATATTGCCGCTGGCATCCTGCCACTGCTTGAAGAATGATTGTATCGTCAATCGCATCATACTCATGAACCAGTCGGTTCCTCAGGCCTGCCAAGGGAGCGAGTTCCTGGGCAAGACTCATTGGGATAGCCCCCTTCTCACCCAATTTAATAAAGCTCTGGTAGTAATCGTCAGGAGCAGATCCCCCAAGCTGGGTAATGATGTGGATATTGATGTCAATGGCAGCCTCGATCAGTTCCTGCATAAGTCTTTCTGTCCCCTTTTTCTGAAAAAAGTTCTGCCGATATTCCTCCACTGTAAGCCGTGAAACGGGTTCAAGGGCCTGTAGATTCTGGACAATGACAGCAAGTTTTCTTTTCAGGACTTCGGGGCTTACAGGGATCACTGAATTCCCCGGGCTTGAAGAAATTGATCTACCACCCTTTGCTGTGCCTCCCGAAGTTTGTGCGTGTCAACATACCTGCGGATCGTCAGGGAGACAAACTGGGAAAATATTCCGGGATCACGTTCGTAGAGCACAATGGCCCGCCGAATGATTTCTCTCGCCAGCAAGGGATTGACACGACGGAGGTCCACAATGTCAATGTCATTGACATGCAACATCCGAATAAGGTCTGCGGTCACTTCAACGGTATCAATGAGCTTGTCGGCAAGGACACCAAGGTCTATATCACTGCGGCGATGAACTACCCCTGATGCATATGAACCAAATAAAACAACCAACTGGATGTCGGGACGCTCAAAGAGTGTGCTAACTTTCTGGATAATTTCAGGTATTGTATATTGCGTACCCATATTTCTCCATTCTAATTTATTATGGGGCAACTCCCCACTGCGGTCAACAGCTTTGAGCTTGTTGTAAGACATCTCAATTGTCCACCCTAATGGACCAGTTTTTATTTTGCGATCACCCAAGGCAACCGATACACAAGAGTGGTCAATTTAGATGTACTATAATAGAGATATTCAACATTGACTGGGAGAAGGAAGTGTTGTATTTATGGAATTGAACCCATGGCACTTAAACTCGGAGAGCTTCTTCTTCAGAAGAAGATGATCACGGAAGCTCAGCTCCTGGACGCCCTGGAAGCCCAGGTTGTATTTGGCTCACGCCTTGGAACAAACCTTATTGAGCTTGGGTTCATCAATGAAGATACGCTTGCCTCTGTCATCAGCCAGCAGCTCAATGTCCCCTTTGTCAAGCCCGAAAGGCTAAGGAACATCCCGCGGCGCATCCTGAATTTAATCCCCAAGGATCTTGTGGAAAAGCACAGGGTCCTGCCGCTGGGCGCCGACGGGACAGTGGTCCGCCTTGGGATGTCGCCCCCTGACCCAGATGCCATTGAGGAAATCTCCCGCGCCACCGGGCTCTCTATTGTCCCATTCGTTGTCACGGAGATCCGCCTCACTGAGGCCCTTCAAAAATACTACGGAATACAGATGGACCCAAGGCTCTCCGGCGTTACCGAGCAACTTGATTCCCTGAGGGAAAAGAGGCTTCAATCCATCTCACCTGACCCAAGAAATGTCCTCCTTCATTCGCGAAAAGAGTTTAAGGGTGCTAAAAACAGGGATGATGTCGCAAATATCGCCATTGACTCGTCACTTGTCCTGTTGAAAAGGGCAGCACTCTTCCTCAACAGGGGAAGTTATATCCAGGGATGGACCGGAAGGGGAATGAATCTGAAACGGGAGGATGTGAGAAAGGTGGAGATCCCATTCAATGTCCCATCTATCTTCAGGACTGTTGCTCAGAGCGAGAAAACATTGTATGGCAGTGTTCCGGACGAGCCCTTTACAATAAGGGTTTTGACGATCATGGGTAAAGTCCGACCCCACAGCATTGCCCTTTCCCCGGTTTCCATTCGGGGGAGGATACTCATATTCCTCTATGGAGACAAGGGCATTGAAGGCAATGTTGGGGAACAAGAGAGGAGTTTTTTAGAGTCTCTTGCCCAGGAGGCGGGCCATACTTTTGATCGTCTCATCTTTTCAGCAAGGAGGTAATATATATGCCAAAGGGAAATCCAATGACAAGACAGCCGGCTGTGGCAGGTCAATTCTATCCGGGCGACGAAAAGGGCCTGAAAAGGGAGCTTGAGCGCTATATCGTCAGGGTTGAGAAGAAAGAAAGCGCTCTGGCCGCGCTTGCTCCTCACGCAGCGTATATGTATTCGGGCGGAGTTGCAGGGGCAGTATACTCCAGAATGGAAATCCCCGATATTATTGTAATAATGTGCCCGAACCACTCCGGTCTCGGAGCACGGGCGGCCATCATGCTCAATGGAACATGGGAGATCCCAGGGACCAGCATACCCATCCATACTCAGCTGGCAGAAGATATTCTGAAGAATTCAAAAGAGCTTGAGGAGGACTCACTCGCCCATCTAAGGGAGCATTCCCTGGAGGTCCATCTCCCGTTCCTTTTTTATCTCAACCCCCATATCAGCTTCGTGCCCATCTGCCTCATGGGAAGGAACTACAGCTTCTGCGAGGACATAGGAAAGGCTGTAGCAAGTGCCATTAAGGAAAGGAAGGAAAAGGCGCTTATCGTCGCTTCAAGCGACATGACCCACTACGAATCCCATGATGAGGCGAAAAAGAAGGATAAAAAAGCTATTGACAGGGTCCTCGCCCTTGATCCCGAAGGCCTTCTTGACACCGTGAGGAAGCAGGGCATTACCATGTGCGGTGTCATTCCTGCTACAGCAATGCTCGTTGCGGCCAAGGAACTCGGCGCCCGTAGGGCTGAACTTGTTAAGTATGCCACCTCTGGAGAGGTCAGCGGGGACTACGACCAGGTCGTGGGCTATGCAGGGATCCTGGTCTCCTGAGCCTCTCAAATATAAAATACAGGCAAAGGAGGATGACCCCCCCGGATAATGCCCCGGAACGATTCCCTTCCTGTATTACGCATCCGCATCCGCTGTCTGACGAGGACCTTACTCCGACTTTAATTGTCACACTGGCTGGCTGGCTCTCATATTGGCCGTTGCTCACGATCAAGGTGAAAACATAGTCTCCTGATTTTCCCGGGACAAAGCTCGGATAAGCAGTGTCCGGATCAGTGAGGGAGACATCTTCAGGTGCAGACGAGACGCTCCATTCGTAGGAAAGCGGGGCGCCATTTGGGTCATAGCTCTTTGATCCATCAAGCACGGCCTTAGACCCGACAAAGATACTATTGGATTCCCCGGCAATTGCCACAGGTGTAAAATTTGTCCCTCCTTTTATGATTGTGAACCCTTCAAAGAGCTTTCCCCTTGTGCCATCAATATTTGCCACCCAAACAGTCCACTTTCCGACTGATGACCCAGTCAGAGGAACTGCGCATGTCAGCAATGCAGATGACTGGACAGAGACCTGTCCTGCCTGTATGTCGGGACGCTGATCCCGGGTCAACCTGACCTGTGCTTCGGTGGCGAACCCTGATCCGGTAATGTTAATTGCGACACCTGCATCATTTCCGGCTGATGCAGGGGAAACGGATTGAAGCGATAGAGTGGCCGGATAAAGCGTTGAAAGCCCGGTTATGTCATCCTGCGTCGGGTCCCTCCTCTTTGTATCACAGGAGCTGCTGGCATAGAACATCGTCACATCCTTGCATGCGGTATCCATGATGTCTGCCAAGCCAAGCATGTGTCCGGTTTCATGGGTCACGATGTTCTGGACATCCACAACATTCCTGTCTATTTCAGGAATGCAGTTTGCCGGCCCCACGATCCTCCAGGAAAAATTAACCCCATTTAGCTCCATATCCGAATTGATAATGTTTCCATTGGAGGTATCAAACCATGTGGTAGTAATAGCTATGACCTTCTCATCATAACCTATTTGTTTCCATACTGTTTCTCTCCAGACAATGAGGTTCAGGCTGTCGTTCCCGCTTCTGAGTGACTGCGATACAATCCCATCGTCTTGAAAAACAAGGTAGCTGGACTTCACCTGCGTCCATGTCCTGAAGGCCTCGCTTATAGCCATGAATTCGCCGTCGTTGTAGGAGCTGTTAGATACATCGGGAGTCCCAAGATAATTGACTACGAAACGCACCGGAATGTCCGAGGAGGGCCACTTCAGTTTTATCGGCGGATTGGAATTTGGAACGGTCTCAAATTCGTAGCACTGAGGCTCGGCATCGGAGGGAGAAAAAACGAGAAATATCAATACAAGCGGGAGCAGGTTGAGTAAATGCCTGTTCACCTCTTGTCAATCTCCTGCTCTATTGAGCGGATGAAATCTTCAAGAAAGACAGGGCCTTCCGGAGCGACCTCCTGACCCTGAGCATTCAGGAGGACTGGCATCTCTCCTGAGGGTTTGACGATCTTCCGGGCCGTCTCAGGATCGGTCTCTATCCTGAATTTTCCCTGCGCCATGCCCACAACCCTGTGCTTTCCGCTGTGGACACCCTGGGGTTCAAATGGCTCTACAAAGAGAATTACCTCTTCCCCCTCAAAGAAATCAGGAAACCCTGAGACCTTGACCCCCTTGTCTCCAATCATCCCTCCAGGCTGCCGGACAACGATCTCCTTCAGGCCGCCTGGGCCCTTGAGTATCCTCTCTGCGGAAACCCTCACGGTTGTATAGATCATGGTCTTGTCGCTGTTCCATTCATGCGAGATTCCACGGACCTTTCCCTGAAAAATGACCTCTGCCCTCTGGACGAGCTCCCCCAGCCCCTGCTTAAGCATGACAGTGGATTGAACACTCTTCGCTGTGCAGCTCAGGAAAAATATTGCGGTCAGGATTACATTAAAATTTCGTAAAACGAGATTGCTTCTCCGCCTTTGGCGGCTCGCAATGATGACACACTTTGGGTTTTTTCTCATTTCTTCTCCTTTAGTCATAGACTTATTCGGCGTCACAGGATACCATTGTCTCATAAGGACAACAAGGGAGACAAGCTTATGTCAGGATCGGAAAAGGTCAGGGTAAGGTTTGCCCCAAGCCCAACTGGGTATCTTCACATCGGGGGCGCAAGGACAGCACTGTTCAACTGGCTTTTTGCAAGGCATAAGAAAGGGAGCTTCATACTGAGGATTGAGGATACCGATGTGGAGAGGTCTACCAAAGAGGCAATTGATGCCATTATTGACAGCCTGAGATGGCTCGGCATGGACTGGGACGAAGGCCCCGTTCTCCAGTCACAGAGGTTCGACCTTTACAGGGATCAGGCCCGGCGCCTCCTCGCTGAGGGAAAAGCATACCGATGCTGGTGCTCTCCTGAAGAGCTGGATGAAAAGAGGAAAAGGGCCCTGAAGGAGGGGAAAAAGCCAAAGTATGACGGCACATGTCGCGAACGCTCAGGCCCCTTCCCTGATGGACCGTATGCCCTCCGCTTCAAGGCACCTCAGTCCGGACTGACAGAGGTGGATGACATCATAAGGGGCAAGGTAACATTTGAAAACTCAGAGCTTGATGACCTGATCGTCCTCCGCAGCGACGGAACGCCAACCTATAACCTATGTGTTGTGGTTGACGATGTGGATATGAAGATCACCCATGTCATCAGGGGCGACGACCATCTGAACAATACACCGCGCCAGATCCTTTTATATCAGGCTTTTAACTGCCCAACCCCGCAATTCGCCCATGTCCCCATGATCCTGGGCCAGGACAAGGCGCGTCTCTCCAAAAGGCATGGGGCAACATCTGTTACTGCATACAGAGAAATGGGCTACCTCCCCCAGGCGCTCGTGAACTATCTGGCGCGTCTCGGGTGGTCCTACGGCGACCAGGAGGTTTTCTCTTCACAGGAGCTCATTGAAAAATTTGACCTTTCAAGGGTAGGAAAATCATCAGGGGTCTTCAACCCTGAGAAGCTTCTCTGGCTAAATGCCCATTACATCCGGCAGAAGGGTTCTGATGAGCTCTTTGAGCTTGTAGCCCCATTCCTGGAAAAACTGGGCTGCCGAACATCAACAGAGGAAAACCTTTTGTTCCTCCTCAAGCTGAATGCTGACAGGAGCAGAACCCTGCAGGAGATGGCCGTCATGTCCGAGTTTTATTTCCGGGATGAACTTGATTATGACATGGAGGCCGGGAAAAAGATCATTTCAGGAAACACTGGAGCGCGGATAAAGGAGCTAAAAGAGGCCCTGAACGGCTTGAGCACCTTCGGACGCAAAGAGATTGAGCAGGTCTTCCAGGGGTATGTTGACGAGAAGGGCGTCCAGCTCAAAGAAATTGCACAGCCTGTGCGCCTCGCCGTAACGGGAAGGACAGTGAGCCCCGGCCTCTATGAGATACTGGAGATCCTCGGCAAGGCCAAGGTCGTCTCCCGTCTTGAAAGATTCCTGAAGACAATCACCTCACACTGATAAAGACAAATCTGATCCCTTTATTGCCTTTCAACAACCATGGCAACGGCCTCGCCGCCCCCAATGCAAAGGGTGGCCAATCCGTATCTGGCTTTTTTATCCTTCATGGCATAGAGAAGGGTTGTCAGGATAAGCGCCCTGTCAATTTGCAGCTCAAGGGCCTTCTTCATGGCATCAATGGGCGCATAGGGGAAATAAACCGGCTTAAGGCCGGATTCGGCATGGGAAACGATCCTTGCCATGGGTGCAAGCCCAAGTTTCAACGAACTATTTTAATAGGTGAATAATGCAAAAATATATTATGAACTGTTATCCCAGATCGCTTGACAGATTTAAGGTATAAATGTTATAAATTTATTGTCCATGAAAAGGGGGAACAAAAAGTTGAACAAAATATCCAATGATCATAATAAGTTACAGGAGCAAACCGAAGCTGAATTTAAGAAGTTGGAAGATACACTCACTTCAAAATACCCTGGTGTAATGGACCTTCTTCAGGTTTATGGGGGTTACGAAGCTGCTCAGCGTCAAGCAGACGCCTACTTCTCTCTAAAGAACTTTCTGCCTATTTTCTCCACCTCCAATAGGAGCAATTCTTAAAGAATTGCTCTTTTATCTTTAATAGAAATATGCCTACCTGGGGTGAGATACTTAAAGAACTTCAGGAGTTGCAAAAACCCGAAGGTGTTAAAAGATTGCCACCAGGTGTAAGCCCATTTGATTTCGTACGCAGAAATTATCTTCAGTTACTATATAAACATACCAAACGAAACGCTATCCTATATGCCAGCAAGTGGACACAAGGTGGGGTAGAACCGGGTGTCATCAATATATCCCCAGAGGATGTTCAAGGTTTTATGGAAGTGATCCATGGCCTTTCAGGAGATTCTCTTGACCTTATACTTCACTCTCCTGGTGGTTCTGCAGAAGCAACTGAATCGTTGGTAGTATACCTACGATCAAAATTCAAAGATATCCGTATAATTATTCCTCACTCAGCAATGTCTGCTGCAAGTATACATTCTTTTATTGGGCCTATCGATCCTCAATTTGTCATTCAAACAGAACTTGGGAGAGCATCTGTTCCTTCTCATGCTATCCTTGAGCAATTTAAACAAGCGAAAGAAGAATGTAGGGATCCTGCCCTTCTACCATCCTGGCTTCCGATGTTACGGCAATATGGTCCTGCATTAATCATTCAGTGTCAACTTGCCCAAGAATTGTCTCAATCTTTAGTTGCCACTTGGTTATCTCAATATATGTTTGTTGACAGAGAAGATCGTCAAGCGAAGGCGGAGAAAATTGCTAAAGCACTATCTGATCATGCTCGTTTCAAGAGCCATGAACGCTTTATATCACGTAACCAAGCAAAAGAACTTGGATTGATAATTGATAATTTAGAAGAAGACCAAACACTTCAGGATATTACACTTTCGATTTTTCATTCTACTACTCATACATTCAATGTAACACCAGCAGTCAAATTGATCGAAAATCATCTTGGTAAGGCCTTCATTAAGATAGGGCAACAAGTTGTTTTAATGCAACAACCTCCAGTAGGGCCACCTGGAAGGATTCCTCCACCGCCCTAAAATATTATTGAAGCTCTTTAGGGCCTCTCCTGAAATGTCTCAATGATTAAGAACATTTTTTTCCTCCGGCAAGCGCTTATTCTGGCGGGTCTGCTTTCCTTCAGGCTCATCATGGACATCCTCATGATCCTGAAAAATCAGAGATGGCTGGCGATAGACGAAGCCACCGTAGGAAGCATGGCGATAGACATCCTACAGAGGGGCGTCCATCCCATATATTTCTACGGGCAGGCATATAATGGGGGCGCTTCTGTGGAGGCCCATCTCATCTCCTTCATCATGAATTTCACAGGGGTCTCGCCTTATGCCGTCAAGATATGCGCGGTCATCCTGAATGGAATAATCGTAATATCGCTGTTCCTTTTCATCTTGAAGCATTGGGGTAAAAATAAGGCATTCTGGACCACCCTCCTCTATATATTGTCCACTGTCACAATCGCCTGGAACCTCCAGCTTCCCGGCGGATACCAGGAGACAATTATCCTAAATCTCCTGATGGCACACTTCTTCTTCTCAATCCTGGAGAAAGGCAAAAAGCGCTCTTCTTTTGCCCTGCTTGGTTTCTTCACTGGCTTCGCCATCTATACCCTTGAGCTGTCTGCCCCGTTCATCCTGTCTTACCTTCTGTTTGTTTTCCTATATGAAAGGAGGACCTTTATTTCAAAAAACATTATGTGGTTCGTCCTCTTCTTTGCAATCGGATATTCCCCTGCGCTCTATTATAATTTTTCCCACCACTTCCAGAATTGGAGCCGCTTATTTGCTGGTGACGGCCTCTCCTCCTCGCTGATAAAGGCTATTGGCGCCCCTTTTGTTCTTGCACGGATCTTCGGGATACGGATATTTGCGAAATTCTTTGAGCCGTATAACGAAAATATCTACGCATTTGATCGCGATGTAAGCGCAGCCTCATGGATACAATTATGCCTGTTTATCTTCGCCTTCGTCCGAGCCTCGTGGAAAAGGAGAAAAGCCCTCCGAAACCTGATAGGCCGACCTTTCGGGAACAGATCCAAAATTACGCTCCCAGAGGCTAAAATGGCCTTCATCCTCATCTTTATTCTGATTCAGACTTTCTCAACCTTTTCGCGGCCTTACGGTTTCAGATACCTCCTTCCCCTGTTTCCCTTCCTTCTGTTGTGCGTAATTGACCTTCTGGACGAAGGGATTGCCATGAGACGGTTATTTTATCTGGCGGCTGCCTTCCTCATCGTGAACGGTCTCTACAACTATGCCAATCTAATCCCATCCGAGAGGAGGTGCGGGCAGGTCACTATCGTCCTTTCACCCCTCTATCTCCAGGCTCACCCGGAGAGATGCGATGCAATTCTGGAGCTCGTGAAGTTCCTCGAGGAGAAAGGGCTCAGGCTCGCCATCGCTCCACAACACGATACCCTCATCACCTTCTACAGCCAGAAAAGGGTTGTAGGCTCCCGCTACCCATTCTATACGGATGTGATACGGGCAGATGATCAGGATCCCAGGGGATGGGACCTTGGCAGATCGGCGCTTGTGGTCTATCCCGGCTCAGTGGGTGAGCTTAACGCCCTGCCTTATCTCATGGACATGAAGGATGTGAAAACAGCCTCAATTGATGCACTCAGAATCTACTATCCTCTCAATGCCAGAGTGCTTGGCGATGTGATGAGGAAAACCCCCCCGCGAGTAGTCCCGTAGGAAGAGAATTCGGATCCTATTATTGCCTTTCAACAACCATTGCCACGGATTCGCCGCCGCCGATGCAAAGGGTGGCCAATCCGTATCTGGCCTTTTTATCCTTCATGGCGTAGATAAGGGTTGTCAGGAGACGCGCCCCGCTTGCGCCGATGGGATGGCCCAAGGCCACTGCCCCTCCCTTGATATTGACCCTGCTTTTATCCAGACCCAGCTTGTCCATGCCGGCCATAGTCACAACAGAGAATGCCTCGTTGAACTCCCAGAGGTCAATCTGATCCTTTGTCAGCCCTGCCAGCTCAAGGGCCTTCTTTACAGCATCAATAGGAGCATATGGGAAGTAAACCGGCTTAAGGCCGGATTCGGCATATGAAACGATCCTTGCCATGGGCGAGAGACCAAGTGATTTCACCGCATCCTGCGACGATATGACAACGCATGCGGCACCATCGCTAATAGATGAGGCGTTGGCCGCAGTGATTGTGCCTTTTTCGGCAAATGAAGGCTTGAGGAGCGGGACCTTTTTCTCATCTAACTTGCCCGGCCCTTCATCGTTTGATACCAGGATTGGATCGCCCTTCTTCTGGGGAACAGGAACAGGAACGATCTCCTCATTGAACCCCCCTGATTTTTGGGCCTCCTGCGCCTTTTTAAAGCTTGACAGGGCGAATTGATCCTGTGCCTCCCTCGTATATCCTGATTCGCCTGCGCAGACCTCTGCGCAGTTCCCCATGTGGCAATTATTATAAGCATCCCAGAGGCCGTCCTTGATCATGCAATCGAGGACCTGGCCGTGTCCCATCCTGAGGCCGGTTCTTGCCCTCTCTACAATATATGGGGCGTTGCTCATGCTCTCCATGCCGCCTGCAACGATCGTCTCTGCATCCCCTGCCTTTATGGCCTGGGTTCCAATCATTACGGCCTTCATCCCTGAGCCACAGACCTTGTTAATGGTAAGGCAGCCCACCGCTTCGGGCAGCCCTGCCCCAAGAGCAGCCTGGCGGGCTGGGGCCTGGCCAAGCCCTGAGGTTAGAACATTTCCCATGATCACAGAGTCCACTTCTGTCTTGGGGATCTTCGCCCTTTTCAATGCCTCTTCTATTACGATCTTCCCAAGTGAGACAGCAGAAAAAGAGCTGAGTGTGCCGAGAAAACCCCCGATGGGCGTCCTCGCTGCTCCGATAATAAATACATCCCTTGTGGCCTTAGAATTCTTCGTCATAATCCTTTTCCCTCCTTCAGGAGCTTGTATTCTATGCTGTCAACAAGGGCCTGCCAGCTCGCCTCAATAATATTGTAAGACAACCCGACAGTTCCCCAGGTGCCTTTTTTATCTCCTGACTCGATCAGAACCCTCACTGAGGCAGCGGTCCCTTCCCCGGAAGAGATGACCCTCACCTTATAGTCCTTCAGCGTAACCTCCTTGAGCTTGGGATAGAACTTCTCAAGGGCCTTTCTCAATGCATTGTCAAGGGCGTTTACAGGCCCGTTTCCCACCGCGGCCGTATGCTCAATCTTCCCGCCCACATCAACCATTATTGTTGCCTCTGAATAGGAAGGCTCATCCTCTTTCCTCTTCTCGTCAATCACCCTGAACCCGATGAGGCGAAAAGATTTTTTATGCCTGTTGATGGCCTTTTTCACCATGAGCTCAAAAGACCCCTCGGCCCCCTCAAACTGGTATCCCGAGCTTTCCATTTCCTTCAGGCGCCGGAGTATTGCCTGCGTGATCTTGTCTTTCCTTCTCAAATCAATGCCAAACTCCAGGGCTTTTGCCAGAATGCTTGCCTTGCCTGAGAGATCGGACACCAGGATCCTGCGGCTGTTGCCAACAAGCTCGGGCGGAACATGCTCGTATGTCCTCGGGTTCCTCTTGACCGCGCTTATATGGATGCCGCCCTTGTGTGCAAATGCGCTCTCACCCACATATGGCTGATGTTTGAATGGAGGAAGGTTGGCCAGCTCATATACAAAGCGGGAGACATCCCTAAGATTCCTGAGCTGGACATCTGAAATGCAGTCTATTCCCATCTTTAGCTTCAGGGTCGGAATAACGGAGCACAGGTTGGCATTGCCGCACCTCTCTCCAAAACCGTTTATCGTTCCCTGAATATGCGCCACGCCGAGCCGGACCCCGTGTATGGTATTGGAGTCAGCCAGGCCTGCGTCATTATGGACATGGAGCCCCAGGGGGCATGATACCGTCTTCTTCGCCTCTGCAATGGCTTTCTCAAGCTCCCATGGGAGGGTTCCTCCGTTGGTGTCGCACAGCACTACACAATCTGCGCCTGCCGACTCAGCGGCCTTCAATGCCCTGAGTGCATAGGAGGGATCTTCTTTGAAACTATCAAAGAAGTGCTCTGCGTCAAAGAAAACCTCCCTGAGACTCTTCTTCATATACTCAATGGTGTCGTGGATGAGGGTCAGGTTGATATCCATGGTCGTCCTGAGCGCCTCGCGGACATGAAGCTCCCATGTCTTGCCGACAATGGTGGCAGCCTCCATGCCGGAGTTAAGAATTGCTCGGATATTGGAATCTCTCTCAGGCTTCACCCCTCTTCTTGCCGTGCTTCCAAAGGCCGCGATCCTGGAGGACTTAAGATTCAGCCTTCTGACCTCAGCGAAGAACTGGACATCCCTGGAATTGCTCCCGGGCCACCCTCCCTCAATATAGTGAATGCCAAGATCGTCCAGCTTCTCAACGATCCTGAGCTTGTCCTCTACAGAGAAGGCGATGTCTTCTGCCTGGGTCCCGTCCCTGAGAGTTGTGTCATAGAGAACAAGCTTCATTTCTTCTTCTTCCCCAGACCGAATACCTCGTGCAGGACCCGAACAGCCAGCTCCGTGTATTTGGTCTCAATTACACATGAGATCTTTATTTCTGAAGTGGAGATCATCATGATGTTGATCCCCTCCTTTGCAAGCGTCCTGAACATGAGGGAGGCCACGCCGGCATGGCTCCTCATCCCGGCTCCAACAATGGATACTTTGGCAATGTTCTCGTCGGATCTCACATCCTCTGCGCCGATTTCTTTAGCCACCCTCCTGACATGCTCAAGGGCCCTCTTAAGATCTGTCCTTGCCACTGTGAAGGTCAAGTCTGTGAAGCCCTCAGTGCTTACATTCTGAACGATCATGTCCACATTTATGGCAGCGTCGGACAAAGCGGTGAAGAGTTTGGCTGCTATTCCCGGTTTGTCCGGAACCCTGACGACAGTTATCTTTGATTCGCTCTTATCGTATGTCACACCTGATACAGATGCCGATTCCAGATTGGCTGTTCCCTTTGGTCGCTTCATTGAATCTTTCTCCTCCTCTGTGATTAGGGTCCCCGGTGCATCACTGAATGAAGAAAGGGCCACAAGGGGAACCCTCCATCTCATGGCCAATTCAACCGAGCGAACCTGTAGGACCTTTGCGCCCAGGCTCGCCATCTCCAGCATCTCTTCATATGAGATTTTGTCCAGAAGCCGCGCCTCAGGACAGATGCTTGGGTCAGTAGTATATATTCCTTCAACATCGGAGTATACCTCGCACTTATCAGCCTTCAGTGCGGCTGCAAGGGCAACTGCAGTGGTGTCAGAACCTCCCCTTCCCAGGGTAGTCACATCGCCCTCATCCTCAATGCCCTGAAATCCTGCAACCACAGGTATGATCCCCTTGACGAGCGCCTTCTTCAAGGCGTGTGTTTTGATCCTCGTTATCCTGGCTTTTGAATAGGATTTGTCTGTAATGATAGGAACCTGAAAGCCAAGGAAGGAAACCGCACAGAGTCCAAGGGATTCCAAAGCCAGGGCCATAAGCCCAATGGTCACCTGCTCCCCTGTTGACACAACAACATCATATTCCCTCAGGTTCTTTCCTTCGCTTATCTTCCCTACCAGGTCAACCAGCTTATTGGTCTCACCTGCCATGGCAGACACCACTACAACAACATCGTGGCCCTGGCTCTTTGTCCTGGCCACACGCCTGGCTACATTTCGGATCCTATCCGGATCAGCGACAGATGTTCCGCCGTATTTCTGGACGATGAGCATATTTTTCTATTACCCCTTTCGCTCTTTTTCCCTTTCCCTGAACCTTAATGTTCCTCTCATTCCTCCCTGCAAAGGATAACTTCACAGAGATGTGCTCGCTGGGAAGGATCTCAGGAAACTTCTCCGCCCATTCTATCACAGAAACCCCTGTTCCGTAGAGCAATTCTTCAAGGCCAAGATCGCTGAGATCGGATTTCCTCTCAAGGCGATAAAAATCTATATGGAACATTGGAACGACGCCGCGATAGATGTTGACAAGGATAAAGCTGGGGCTCTTCACCTCGTTCTTCCTGCATCCGAGGCCCTGGGCCACCCCTTTGGCAAACACGGTCTTCCCCGCACCGAGCCCGCCCTTCAATGCCACCACATCTCCAGGCAGGAGGATCCTACCCATGGCTCTCCCTGCCCTGAGTGTCTCGGCCTCTGAGAGACTGCGAAATTTTATCTTGATGTTCTTGCCAATCTTTTGATACCCAGGGGTATTTTTTCAAGGAGGTCAGAAGCAGACATCCCGGCCTCGCCCAATTCATCAGCAACCCTGTCTGCAGCCCATCCATGGAGGAAGACGCCGGCCCTGGCCGCATCATAGGGCGAAAAGCCCTGTGCCAGCAGGGAGCCGATCATACCGGTAAGAACATCTCCCATCCCTCCGCTCGCCATGCCCGGATTCCCGCTGGAATTAATGGAAATATTCCCCTTCGGATCAGCAATAATGGTCCTTGCCCCCTTGAGGACAAGGACCACCCCATGTTCCTTGGCAAAATCCCTTGCTGTTCTTATCCTATCCTCCTGAACTTTCCGGTTGGTTGACTTTATGAGCCTGGCCATCTCGCCCGGGTGAGGTGTCAGAATCCTCGCGGCCTTTGCCTTGCCCAGCGACCTCAAAGATCCTGAGAGGTTATTGACGCCGTCTGCATCAACAACCATGGGAATCTCCGCCTTTTCCACAAGATTGAGGAGGAGCTTCTTTGTGTCGCTGTGTGTGGAAAGACCAGGACCCACAGCCAGTGCATCTTTTCCTTCAAGAAGCTCTTTGATCCTTTTGTCCGCCCGCGAGCTCAGGGTTCCGGCTCCTGTCTCTGGAAGAGGCTCGGGCATGGCCTCGTTCAGCCTGGATGCAATGATAGGATAGATGCTCTCCGGCACACCAATAGTGACAAGACCGGCTCCGGTCCTCACAGCGGCCATGGCAGTCAAAGCAGCTGCCCCTGTCTTGCCCACGGATCCAGCAAGGATCAGAAGGTGGCCGAAATCCCCCTTGTGAGACCCTTTTCTCCTCCGGGGAAACAATCCTGAGAGTTCGGATTCATCCAGAAGGGTGTATGGGAATGAGACAGAATCTACAAGCGTAAAGGGGATCCCGATGTCCACCACTGTGAGATCGCCGACATTGTCAATGCCAGAGCCAAGGAATTGCCCAAGCTTTGGGAGCCCCATTGTCACAGTGAGGTCTGCATTAACTGCACTCCCAAGGATCTTACCTGTGTCCGAGCTCAACCCGGAGGGAATATCTATGGAGACAACCGGCTTCCCCAGGGAGTTGATAAACTCAATAGCATCCCGATGAATGCCTGTCACGCCGGAGCCAAGTCCTGTGCCGAAAATTGCATCAACAATAAGGCCGCTCTTCTCCATTATGCCGGCATTCTTTCTCAGGTCATCTCCTGAAGAGACCTCGATTATATGTGCATTGAGCTTGATGAGCCTGTCAAGGTTCAGCCGTGCATCCCCTTTGATGTCCTCCTTGCACCCGAGAATGAAGGTATTTACCCGGATATTGTCCTGCAGAAGTAATCGCCCAACAACAAAACCATCCCCGCCGTTATTCCCCTTCCCGCATACTATTGTCACACCCCTGGAGATCTCTTCGGAGAAATTCTTCTTAATGGCCATGAAGACCCCTTCCCCGGCCCTCTCCATCAGCGTCTCCCCGGGAATCCCATGCTCCTGGATGGTCTTCCTGTCCAGCTCTTTCATAATGTCAGAGTTGACAATCTTCATTACTTAATCGGTTTTTCTTCTAAATTCTATTATCTTGTCTCCTTCCCTAAAGTTTATATCGAATCTATCAAATACATTCAATCTGCCAAGGAGGGGAGGCACGCCTTCCTCCAATGCCCATGCCACCCTTGCCTCGAATTCAACATTCCCTATCCTCATCTTTACTTTTTTGATTATGACTGGAATCCTTGCGTTACCTACTCCTGTGATTTCTTTAATGTCTTCCTTTTCTAACTCTAAACCCAGGGTTTCGCCTAAAGCCTTTGGAATAAGGGATATGTCAGCGCCAGAATCAATATACATAAGAGTTCTGATTTCTCTCCCCCCTGCATCCTCAAAATACACTTCAGCTATTGGTCTCAGGATAATCCCAAGGAGTTTTGACCGCTCCCTCTGGTATTTGAAGGAAATCATTAAAAAAGTGTTTTACAAAATAAGAGTTTCTTCTTCGGGTATTTTGGCTATTGTAGGAGTTTCTTCAGGAAATTTCTTCCTGAACTCCCTGAGCATCTCTTTAAGATCATTCCCATGATAGACCACCTTTTGATGGGAGATGATCACATATTCCCCTCTATATTTAGCCAGATCGGCGCTTAAATACCAGTTGTAATCTTTTGATGCCATCTATATATAGTTTAACAAAACCGGTCTTAAAATCAATATGCTATTCTCTCATCCCCGACTCTTTCCATGAGGAGTCGTGCGCTATGCCTGCCCCCTCACCCTGACCCTCTCCCGCATGGGGAGAGGGAATATTTGCTTATCCAAAGGTAAAAACCCAAAGGGTTATTGAGACTGGTGGACGCAGCGAAACCCATTGCGGACATCCCTGAGCTTGGGGACGAGTCCGTCCCGGTTGGATGCACGCAGGAGCTTTGTCTTATAGCTCCTCCACGACCCGCCGCGCAAGACACGTAACAACCCGGACGATGGCCCCTTAGGATTCTCCGGTGAGTGGGAAGCATAATAGTCCTCGTCATACCAGTCGTTCATCCACTCCCACACATTCCCGGCCATGTCCATCACCCCATAGGGGCTCTTTCCATCTTTGTAACTCCCGACAGCACATGTGGAAGAATTGCTGCATGGGCTCACAGAGTTGCAGGATTTATGACAGTCCCATTCGTTTCCCCACGGGTAGATGCGTCCATCGGTTCCCCTTGCCGCCTTCTCCCACTCCGCCCCTGTGGGAAGCCTCTTCCCGGCCCATGTGCAATAGGCTGCTGCTTCGTTCCAGTTCACACAGTTGATGGGATGTTTCTCCCGTCCCGAGACATTCCAATTACAAGATCCGCCAGTACCTGGCTCTGAACATTTCTTGTCAGCCATGCACTCATGGTATTGGGCCACTGTCACAGGATATTTATCTATATGGTAGGCATCAAGGGAAACCTTGTGAAAAGGCTTCTCGTCATTTCCACAATGATTGTCTCCAGACGCACAGCCCATCATGAACTCCCCAGCTGGTATGAGAACCATGGGCCCGCCTCTGGTCCCTTCAGGATACACCTCCTTTGCGGGCTGTGGTTCACTTGGCCCCTTTTCCAGGGCAAAAGCAGACTGAAACGATAAACATATAGCCAGAAAAAGAATTGTGACAATCTTCATGATCCCCTCCCTATAGGAATTATGATTTTTCAAGAATGACATGGGCAACAGCAGCATTTCCATCATGGGTCAGGCTGAGGAAAACCCTTGCAATACCCTCGGCATCCATAAGAGCCTGGCGATCCCTATTAATATGAAGTGAGGGGCGTCCCGATCTGTCGTTTGTAACTCCAACCTCTCTCCAGCGGATCCCACTTCTTTGTCCCGTGCCCAAAGCCTTAAAGAAAGCCTCCTTGGCAGCAAACCTGACAGCAAAGCTCGGAGCCGGATCGCTCTTTCGCATGCAATAGGATGCCTCTTCCTCAGTGAAGATCCTCCGGATAAACCTTTCCCCCCGTCTTTTCAGAGCACGGCGTATCCTGGATATCTCTACTACATCCACACCAATGCCATGGATCATATCGGCTGACGGAAGGAATCGAGGATCTCCTTCATCTCCCTCACTGCCCTCTCCATGCCAACAAAGACGGACCTGGAGATAATGCTGTGACCGATGTTCAGCTCTGAGATCTCCGGGATGGCTGCGATCCTTGATACATTTTTATAGTTGAGCCCGTGACCGGCGTTGATGCGAAGGCGAAGCTTTTCGGCAATCTTTACTGCATTGAGAACCTTGGCATATTCAGCCTCAATATCCTGGGAACTTCTTGCCTCGGAATACCTTCCGGTGTTGATCTCAACATAATCAGCGTCAACCTTGTGTGAGGCCTTCACCTGGTCAATATCAGGATCTATAAAAAGGCTCACTACGATGTCGGCATCGTGGAGAAGCTTCACTGCCCTCTTTATTCCCTCAATATTAAGGTTAACCTCAAGCCCGCCCTCGGTCGTCAGCTCCTCCCTTCTTTCAGGGACAAGGGTGACGAGATCGGGCTTGATATAAAGGGCGACCTTCATCATTTCAGGGGTGCTTGCCATCTCCAGGTCGAGCTTCGTCTTGACTGTCTTCCTGAGAATCTTCAAGTCTCTATCCTGGATGTGCCTTCTGTCCTCCCTCAAATGGGCCACAATGCTGTCTGCCCCGGACAGCTCTGCAATGCTTGCAGCAAGAATAGGGTCCGGCTCCACGGTCTTCCTTGCCTCCCTCACAGTGGCCACATGATCTATATTGACGCCCAGTTTTGGCATGTTAGTTCTGTGAATCTCTTATGGCCTGTGCAATCTCCCCGGCCATCTTCCCGATCGTGGGCCCGTCCTCACCTTCAACCATTACCCTGGCCACAGGTTCTGTTCCGGAATATCGGACAAAAACCCTTCCCTTTCCGTTGAGCTTCACTTTTACCTCCTCTATCTTTGCCTGAACACGGGGAAGATACGACAACTCTTTCTTCTCTTTCACCCTGACATTTACCAGAACCTGGGGGAATTTCTTCATAACCTTTTTCAAATCCGAGAGCTTCCTCCCGGATTTTATCATGACTGATAGAACCTGAAGTGCAGTGATTATGCCGTCGCCGGTGGTATTGAAATCATGAAATATGATATGACCTGACTGCTCCCCGCCGAGGTTGTATCCACCCCTTACCATCTCCTCTACAACATATCTGTCGCCAACCTGGACTTTTTTCACCTTCACGCCGATCTTTTTCATGGCAATATCAAATCCAATATTGGTCATCTCGGTCGTCACAACTGTATTCTTTTTGAGAAGCTTTTCTTTCGCCATATTGGTGGCACATATGGCAATGATCTCATCTCCGAAAACTATTTCCCCATTTTCGTCAGAAAAGATCGCCCGGTCGCCGTCCCCGTCCAGGGCAATACCGAGATCTACTTTGATATTCTTCACTGCCTCCCTCATCTCGCCCGGATTTGTAGAGCCACATTGAAAATTGATGTTCTTGCCGTTTGGCTTTACATTCAGCGGGATAACATCTGCCCCAAGCTCTTCCAAAGCCATAGGAGCAAGTTTATACGCAGCACCATTGGCACAATCAATAACGATGCGGAAACCCTGAAGGGTCATCTCTTTTGGAAATGAGTTTTTGAGAAACACGATATACCTTCCGAGGGCATCGCCAATCTTGAATGCCTTACCCACATAGGGACCCTTTGTTCCAAGGGACTCTATATCGCCGGACAGGACGATCTCCTCTATCTCTTTCTCCTTCTTGTCAGGAAGCTTGTATCCGTCGCTTCCGAAGATCTTGATGCCGTTGTCCTCAAAAAGATTGTGGGAGGCAGAGATCACAATCCCTGCATCTGCCCTCAAGCTCTGTGTAAGAAATGCAATCCCAGGGGTCGGATGAGGGCCAACGAGGAGCACATCCACTCCCATGCTGCAGAGCCCGGCTGAAAGGGATGTCTCAAACATATACCCGGACAACCGGGTGTCTTTCCCGATGACAACCTTGTGCCGCACCCCCTCGTCCTTCTTCTTGAGCACATAGCCCAGGGCCTTGCCCAGTTTGGTGACAATTTCAACCGTCATCGGGGGCTCGTTAGCAATGCCCCTTACGCCGTCTGTGCCGAATAACGTTTTTATCTCAGCTCTTCTTGATCGCATCCGCCACCATCGCAGCCCTTTTCGTTGCCTTGACATCGTGGACCCTGAGAATGTCAGCGCCGTTCATAACTGCAATAACAGAAGCAGCAATAGAGCCTTCAAGCCTGTCTTCCGGCTCACAGGCGAGGACTTTCCCAATAAACGATTTTCTGGATGGACCCACAAGAACGGGTTTTCCGAGGACCTTGAACGCTGCGAGCCCCTTGATGATCCGCAAATTGTCTTCTGCGGATTTTCCAAACCCTATTCCCGGATCAACAATGATAGCATCGGAAGGAACCCCTTGTGACTCTGCCACGGAAATTGACTCTTTAAGATAATCAATAATCTCCCCAAAAAGTGAGCTGTAGGTGACATCCTTCTGCATATCTGCAGGCTTTCCCCGCGTGTGCATCACGACCACCGAGACGCCTGCCTTTGCAACAGTGCGGGCCATCCCCGAATCAAACTTGAGACCGCTTATATCGTTTACAAGCGACGCGCCTGCAGACACTGCTTCCTGTGCCACCCGTGCCTTGTATGTATCAATAGATATGGGAATCGGAAAATCCTTTGTAACGAGTTTTTCAATGACTGGAATCACCCTCTTCAATTCCTCCTCCTCTGACACTGACCCGGCCCCGGGTCGCGTGGATTCGCCCCCGATGTCAACAATGTCGGCGCCCTCTTCAATCATCTCCCATGCCCTCTTAATGGCTTTCCCGCCATTCAGGAATTTCCCCCCGTCATAAAAAGAATCCGGGGTTATATTAATGACGCCCATGATATGTGTCCTGTCACCGAGCCTGAGTTTGACACTCATGCTGCTCCAGAGACACTGACTGGCTTTAAAGCGCTCTCTTTCAGGACAGCGTCAATCTCATTGCTGTCCAGAACTTCCTTCTCCAGCAGGAGCGTGGCAAGACGCTTAAGGATGGAAAGATTCTCTGTCAAAAGCGTCCTGGCGCGCTCGTAGCTCTCAACAAGGATTCTTTTAACCTCCTTGTCAATCTCCACGGAAGTCATCTCGCTGTAATCCTTCTGCTGCGTGATCTCCTTGCCCAGGAAGATCATTTCCTCTCTTTTCCCAAAGGTCATGGGACCGAGCTTTGTGCTCATCCCCCACTCGCATACCATCTTCTTGGCAAGCTCTGTTGCACGCTCAAGATCATTGCCTGCTCCGGTTGTCATCTGAGTAAGAACAATCTGTTCTGCAGCCCGTCCGCCCATTAGGATGCAAATGCTGTTCATGAGATATTCGCTTGAATAATTATGGCGCTCGTCAACAGGAAGCTGCTGGGTTGCCCCAAGAGCCATCCCTCTGGGAATTATGGTGACCTTGTGAATGGGATCAGTGCCGGGAATAAGCTTGGCAACCAATGCGTGCCCTGCCTCGTGGTATGCCGTGTTCCTCTTCTCCTCCTCGCTTATTATCATGCTCTTTCTCTCTACTCCCATGAGGACCTTATCCTTTGCCTGCTCAAAATCCTCCATTCCCACGCTTTCCTTTCCCCTGCGCGCAGCAAGAAGGGCAGCCTCGTTGACCAGGTTCTCAATGTCAGCGCCGGCAAAGCCCGGCGTCCCCCTTGCAATGACTGCAAGCTCAACATCGCTTGAAAGAGGCGTTCTGCTCGTATGGACCTTGAGGATCTCTTCCCTTCCCTTTACATCCGGCCTTGGAACAATCACCCGCCTGTCAAACCTTCCAGGCCTGAGAAGCGCCGGGTCAAGGACATCGGGCCTGTTGGTGGCAGAGATCAGGATAACCCCTTCATTGAACTCAAAGCCGTCCATCTCCACGAGGAGCTGGTTGAGGGTTTGTTCACGCTCATCATGGCCTCCGCCCAGGCCTGCACCGCGGTGTCTTCCTACAGCATCAATCTCGTCTATGAAGATAATGCACGGCGCGTTCCTTTTGCCCTGGATAAAAAGGTCCCTGACGCGCGCTGCCCCAACCCCAACGAACATCTCCACAAAGTCCGAACCGCTTATGCTGAAGAATGGGACGCCCGCCTCGCCTGCAATTGCCCGGGCGAGAAGGGTCTTGCCCGTGCCCGGAGGTCCCACAAGGAGCACTCCCTTTGGAATCCTTCCGCCGAGCCTTGTGAACTTCTTCGGATCGCTTAAAAATTCTATGATCTCCACAAGCTCGGTTTTGGCCTCATCTATGCCGGCCACATCCTTGAAGGTGACTTTCTTGGAGTGCTCGGTCAATAATTTCGCCTTGCTCTTGCCGAAACTCATTGCTTTGCCGCCGCCAGCCTGCATCTGCCTCATGAAGAACAACCACATGCCAATAATTAAAACAAAAGGAAACCATGAGAGCAGGACACTTTTCCAAAGGGGCTCCTGGTTCTCAGGCTTTGCAGTAATAGAAATCCCTTTTGTGATGAGCTCCCTGACAAGGGCTGGATCTTCCGGCGTGTATGTCTTGAATTCTTTTCCTCCCTTGAAGGAGCCCATGATTTCCTGGCCCTGTATTGTCACCTCAGAAACATCGCCCTTTTCCAAGCGGGCAAGGAAATCACTGAATTTGAGCACCTCCTGCTGCTTGGGGGGATGACTGGACTGCTGATAAACAAGGATAATTGCCAGGGCCAATATTGCCCAGGGAAGAATAGTTTTAAGGGCTGCTTTCATGACATTAGATTTTTATTATATCACAGGCAGGAAAGTGTTTTCATGCACAAGTTAGCTATTTATATAATATCTCCATATGAATGATATTCCGTGTGCCTTTCCTGACCCTCCCTTTCTCGGACTGGCGAAGGCCAAGAACCCACAGGATTCCCGCTCCTGAGTCAAGAATTGGGACTTTTACCCTTAAAGAACGGGGGACTTTCTTCTCAATAAACAGGTCTTTGACCTTTTTCTCACCTTTTAAACCGAAGGGCTGAATTCGGTCTCCTGGCTGAAAGCCCCTGAGCACAAGGGGTGGAATGATGTCTTTTTGGTCAAAATAGGCCTGTTCAGGCGGCGTTTTCCGAAGTTGGGACAATCCGATTCCCTTGCGGATGATCCTTGCTTTTACCTTGAATCCAAGCCCCTCTATCCTCGTAATGCCTGGAATTTTAAGGGGAATCTGAAATGTAAGGCCGTGGCCATGAGATTTTCCCCTTGTTCTGCCCTTCGTCAGAATAAGCTTGGAATATTGCCTCTCTGCCCTCAAATCCCCTGGAAGGACAATCTCAAGATTTGGAGACCTGGATTGGGCCGCTTCAAGGATCATCTCATAGTGGCTGTGGGAAATTCCCCTCGTAGAGCCAAGGATCTCCTTGATAGAGCGCATTATGAGCCGCTTCTGTATTGAAGGAGAAGTACTCAGAAGCAAGGGAATGTTTATGCATACTTTGCTGCGGGATACATCCGCCACCCTTTTCCATATTTTCATTGCAATTGCATTGAGAAAGCTATCATCATCACGAAAGTCAGAAGAGATCTTTGCCAGATGCGAAATAATGTTGGGGTTAAACCTCTTCAAGGCAGGAATAAGCTCTTTTCTCAACTTGTTCCTGAGATACACCGTCTTTAAGTTTGAGCTGTCCATGATCCACTTGACCTTGTTCTCGCCCAGATATTCCATGATCTCTTCCCTGGTAATTTCAATGAGGGGACGGATGAATTTTCCTTCCCTGATTGGTGGAATGCCTCCCAGACCCTTTCTTCCACTCCCCCTAAGGAACCTCATAAGAACAGTCTCTGCCTGGTCATCTGCCGTATGACCAGTTGCTATCCTGGAGGCGCAATATTTTTTCGCAATCCCGTTCAATACCTGATAACGTGCCTTCCTCGCCAATTCCTGGAGTGATTCGCCTGCTGCCCTTTTCAGCGATACCTTCTCAACAACAATAGGAAAACCGAGTTTTCGCGCCTCTTGAGCAACAAACCTTGCATCCCTCTCGGATTCCTTGCCTCTGAGCCCATGATTAACATGGGCAACTATCAAGGAAAGGGAGAATATTTTCCTGAGTTCAGAGAGTGCATATAGCAGGGCCATGGAATCAGGACCGCCGGAAACCGAGACAATGATAGAATCCCCGTTTTTCAGCATTCCATATCGGGATACAGTTTTTCTAACCTTTTCAATAAATGTCATGGAAGTTGTTATTGTGAGCCTATGTCGTAGCAATATCTTTGATTACACTTATCCATTATAGCGATTGCTTCCTCGCTCCGCTCATCGCAATGACAGATGAGGATTCTATTTGTGTCCCTATTCAATGCAACAAACTTATAGTGGCGGTGGAGGGAATCGAACCCCCGACACGATCCCCCTCACCAGGGGGTTCCATAGGGGGCTAAAATCCGCCCCCTCTGGCGGTCGCTGCGCTCCCTGTCACCCCGCGTACCCCCTGTGTCGGGGGTTTCTATGATATTGCTATATCTTAATGGCATCCTTTATGTATCATATTTTTAGTGGCGGTGGAGGGAATCGAACCCCCGACACGGGGCTTATGAGACCCCTGCTCTAAACCACTGAGCTACACCGCCACATAAGAAAATCAACCAGTTACAAAGACAATAATAACGGCTTTTGAGGCTGGTGTCCATTTTCTAACCTTCAACCCCTTCTTTTTTCACCTTATAGATGATTTTTCAGGGATTGAAGAAAAGTTTTGGGGGGAAATTATTGCACCTTGCAAATTATCTCTATTTACGCTCGCTGTTAATTACATAATTTTTTGTTCCACCCAATTTATTAATCTTTGTTATTATTTTATTAATGCATTTTTCTATATTCCAAACGATGTCCTTCTCCTTCAGGCGCAAGATACTCCAGCCTTCTTTTTTCAAATCCTTATCTCTTAAGGTATCCCTCATCCTCTGGAAGCGGTGTGAGTGAGATCTCTCTCCATCACATTCTATGTTCAAGGGCTTAGATTTACAGAATATGACAAAGTCCAGGCGATACTTCTTTCCATTATGCATGGAGAAAGTATATTCTCTGGAGGCCTTTATATCGCTACCAGCAAGTGCCTGTGATAACATTTCTTCAATCGGAGGAATATCAAATAATTCCAGCATTGTTTTTGCCTTAAGAAGTCTTCGCAGTGTTGTGAATCCAAAAGATATGCGCATCCTGTTTTTATTAATTATGGGCCTGGAAAGTTTTTTTATTTCTTCAAAATTCATCAAATAATAATCTTCATCTGCCATAGAATGGTCGGTCTCCTGGGGTAAAATCTCCCTTCTTTTCACAATATCAAAATCTTTTATTTTAGCGTAATACCTTATACGCTTACCAAATCTTCCAAATATGGAAGGCTGATAAAAGGCAATAAATCCTGCCTTTCTTTTCGGAGCATGAAGTAAAGGAATGCGGTACCACTTTTTTCTCAACACCAAGTTGAGGTCCCGCCTATTTTTCAACACCCCTATCAAAACCATGTCTTCAAATCTTTTATTCATATAACATTTAGCTTAATTCATTAAATATTCTGCCACCTCATCTGGATCCGTTTTTGTTCTTTCTCCCAAAACGCCGAATCCATTTATTATTATCTTCAATCCATTTTTGGATCTATCCCACACATGGGCAAGATTATCACAATTAGACCAGTTATCAAGATCAGATAATACAATTTAGGGAATAGAAGGGACTTTTACTCTAAGGGGGGCCCGAAAGGGGCCCTATCCTGGGCGGCTGTCCCGGTCTGCTGGGCAAGGACCGAAATAGAATTTAGGAAGAAGGGAGGATATAGAATATAGGAGCCTGTCGCATAATTATTCTCCCCGTGCTTTATATCCCTCAGTTCCCTCTTTTGCGCAAAAGGAGGAGAACTTAATAGACGCAGCACATAAGGGGCACACAGAGATTGTTGAATTGTTCAAGGAGGCCGGGGCTAAATAGTGGAGAAAGGGGGCATTAGAAAAACTTATAGCCACCTATTAAGATTTTCCTGAAACAAACTTCTGCCATTTTTTACGGAGGTCATAACTCTTCAAAATAGAGTTGAGGAGCCTTTTGTCAAATTTGGCTTCTTCAAGGAAAAGAGCAAGGCGCTCTCGATCTTTTAATCGTCCTGTCTGAAGCATAATGGCTATCAGGTATTCAGGACGAAAAACCCGTATCCGCACCCTTCCCAATTTTTTCCATACTGCTTTTTTTATGGCCTCGACGATAAGTTCTCCATATGCAGGGAGAAACTGAACTGGTATCCCTTCGATGAGAATATATTCTTTATGCGTTGTATATCCCATGTCTTTAACAAGGCGATCATAAATGGGAGACAGAACAAAAAGTCCAGCAGGTGTAGGTTTAAGAAAGACGAAAACATCAATATCATATGTTTGAATAGGTTCCATATAAAACAGCGTCGCAAATGCACCCCCTATGGCATATTTTTCTATGGTTCCCTCTTTCCATAGGACGTGTATTGTTTTCAGGGCGTGCTCAATATTTTTCTCAATCATCTCCAGGGCCACGGTTTCCGAACAGACCGTCCTACTGATGATCCTACCAGGTACGCCCTATGCTGCAATGACACCAAAATCTCCACTTTTTTTTCAATAGATAGAGACGCCAATTCTTTTCTCATCTTTTTTTTGCTGTCAAAAATATTATTTGCGCTGATTATTCGTCTCATGATGGTTACTCACTCCGTTCTGTGCCCGAGGCGCATCAGCCTCTGGCTGAGCATCATTGAAAACCACCCTGCGATAAATCCGCCCCCACCTACCACCCCCGCCCCTCTGTCATGCATCGCCCCGGCCTGAATGAATCCTCCTGGTATTAGTGAACGAGGTGGAATAGCCGTCCCCAGCGGGGTAATTTTTTCAGGCTGTTCCACGACCAGTATATTATAAAAGCCTTTCCCTTGACCTCTTTCATATTAACAAATCCCCAGAACCTGCTGTCATTGGAATGATCCCTGTTATCACCCATCACAAAAAGGGAATCTTTTGGAACGGTGATTGGACCGAAATTATCCCTTTGCTTGCGTATCCCGGGGTCTCTATGCACGGCAAAGCTATCTTCCCAGGACTTGCCATTGATATAGACCTTTTTGTCCTTTATCTCTAAAAAGTCCCCCTCAATGCCTACAACCCTCTTTATGAAATCCCGCTGATCCCAAAAACTTTCCTCTTTATCCTCGGGTGTAACAAAAACAACGATGTCCCCCCTTTGCGGCTTCGCAAATTGGAACAATCTTGTATCTGAAAACGGGATCTTTGTCCCGTATATAAACTTGTTCACCAGGATATGGTCGCCTATCAAAAGGGTCGGCTCCATGGACGCCGAGGGAATTTTGAATGCCTGGATGACAAATGTTCTCAAAACCATGGCAAGCGCAACAGCGATAAGAATGGACTCCACATACTCCCTTGCAACCTGAGAACGTGTCTTGCCTCCTGGTTTGGCAATTCCGTTATTTGTTTTGTCAGCGTCCATTCCTATGATTCCGATTCCACCTTGAGAACTGCAAGGAATGCCTCCTGGGGAATCTCCACCCTTCCAACCTGTTTCATCCTTTTCTTTCCCTCCTTCTGTTTCTCAAGAAGCTTCCTCTTCCTGGTAATATCACCGCCATAGCATTTTGCAGTAACATCCTTCCTCAATGCTTTCTTCGTCTCTCTTGCAATAACCTTTCCACTGATGGCTGCCTGAAGGACTACTTCAAACATCTGGCGGGGGATCACCTTCCAGAGCCTCTCCAGGAGATCTTTGCCCCGGTAGTATGCCTTCTCCCTGGGAACGATAGAGGAGAGCGCATCCACCGGCTCGCCGTTCACAAGGATTTCAAGCTTGACCATTTTTGATTCCCTGTGCCCGACGAGGTCGTAATCCAGGGACGCATAGCCCCTGCTTACACTCTTCATTCTATCGTAGAAATCCAGAATGATTTCGTTGAGGGGAAGCTCATATACGATCAGCGCCCTCCCCTTGCTGAGATACCTGATCTCCTTCTGGACGCCCCTCCTGCCCTCGCAAAGCTTGAGGATGGCCCCGATATACTCCCCTGGAGTATAAATGGATGCCAGGATGATGGGCTCCTCAACGCTCTTTATCTCTCCCTCCGGAGGAAGGCGGGAGGGATTGTCAACGGTCAGAAACTCCCCGTCTTTCGTCATGACACGGTAAATAACCGTTGGAGAGGTTGTGATCAGGTTGAGCTCAAACTCCCGTTCGAGTCTTTCCTGGACGATCTCCATATGAAGGAGGCCAAGGAATCCGCAGCGAAACCCAAAACCAAGGGCTGTTGACCTCTCGGCTTCGTATGTGAAAGATGAATCGTTGAGTCTGAGTTTTTCCACAGCATCCCTAAGTGCCTCATACTGCCCCGGCTCCACGGGATAGAGGCCGCAGAAAACCATTGGCTTCACATGCTTGAAGCCCGGCAAAGGCTCAGGCGCAGGCCCCACAGCCCCTGTGATCGTGTCCCCAATCTTCGTATCCTTCACCTCTTTAATTCCGGCAATGACCACCCCAACTTCTCCTGCTGTCAATTGCGAGACCTCTTTGAAACCCGGCGAAAGCAGACCAAGCTTCTGGATCTCAAAGACCTTTGAGCTGGACATGAGCGCAATCTTCATTCCCTTTGTCATGGTCCCCTGAAAGATCCTCACGAGGACAATTGCCCCCTGATATGTATCAAACCAGCTATCAAAGATCAGGGCTTTGAGCGGACCTTTGGGATTTCCCTTAGGAGGCGGGATAATATTTACGACTGCATCCAAAACATCCTTAACGCCCCGGCCCTCTTTTGCACTGACCAGAAAGGCATCTTGCGCCTCAATCCCAAGCAGGTCCTCAATCTCTTTTTTCACCTCATCTGGATGTGCAGTTGAAAGGTCAATCTTGTTCAGCACCGGTATCACGGTCAGGCCGCTGTCCAATGCAAGAAAGCCGTGGGCCAGGGTCTGGGCTTCTACGCCCTGAGATGCATCAACAACCAGGATCGCCCCTTCACATGCGGCAAGAGACCGTGAAACCTCATAAGAAAAATCCACATGCCCGGGAGTATCTATAAGGTTCAGGATATACTCTTTGCCATCCTTAGCCTTGAAAGGCATCCTGACAGAGGAGGCCTTGATTGTAATACCCCTCTCTCTTTCGAGATCCATTTGATCGAGAAACTGCTCAACCCTCTGATCCACGCTGAGAAGTCCGGCTATCTCAAGAAACCGGTCAGCAAGTGTACTCTTCCCATGATCAATATGGGCAATTATGCAGAAATTCCTGATATTGTCCATAAAGGATATTCTATCACATTAAAAAAAAGTGTCCCATGACGGGACAATAATCTGGCAGCGACCTACTCTCCCCTCCACCGAAGCGAAGAGTACCATCGGCCCTGGAGGGCTTAACTTCCGTGTTCGGAATGGGAACGGGTGTTACACCTCCGGTATGGCCGCCAGAAACTTAAGAATATTGCGAGAACTTTCTGTTTAAGGGACTCAAATTACGGTCAAGCCTCACGGTCTATTAGTATCGGTTAGCTCAACTCCTTACGGAGCTTACACACCCGACCTATCAACCTCGTAGTCTCCGAGGGACCTTCAGTCCGCTTACGCGGAGGGAGATCTCATCTTGAGGTGGGTTTCCCACTTAGATGCTTTCAGCGGTTATCCCTTCCGAACATAGCTACCCAGCGCTGCAGCTGGCGCCACAACTGGAACACTAGAGGTTCGTCCATCCCGGTCCTCTCGTACTGGGGACAGATCCTCTCAAATCTCCTACGCCCACGACGGATAGAGACCGAACTGTCTCACGACGTTCTAAACCCAGCTCACGTACCGCTTTAATGGGCGAACAGCCCAACCCTTGGGACCTACTTCAGCCCCAGGATGCGATGAGCCGACATCGCTGTCGAACTTCATTCCGTGATTTCTCACGGCATAGACTATATCTTCATCTCACTCCGGACCTTAGCGTGTTTGGCGCATAGTCTCGGTTGGTATAGCGAGCGTCGGCGTATTGCCTCAGCATTAAAGCCTGAAGCCTCCCCTTTCGGGTCAGTCGTTACGGGGTCATCCATCAACTTGTATCGAAATTTATTACCAAATTGATGTGAGACTTCCCACGGTGTTGCCGGGTGGCATATTTTATTATACCACTGACGGGTTCACCGTTATAAGCCGAATTTTTGGTAGAGCATCGCTGCTCCAGCACCCCGATATTTTAAGGTGCCAAACCTCCCCGTCGATGTGAACTCTTGGGGGAGATCAGCCTGTTATCCCCGGCGTACCTTTTATCCGTTGAGCGATGGCCCTTCCATGCGGGACCACCGGATCACTAAGGCCTGCTTTCGCACCTGCTTGGCATGTCTGCCTTGCAGTTAAGCTCCCTTATGCCTTTGCACTCCACGGCTGATTTCCAAACAGCCTGAGGGAACCTTCGCGCGCCTCCGTTACTCTTTGGGAGGCGACCGCCCCAGTCAAACTACCCACCAGACAGTGTCCCCTGGACGGATAAATCCAGGGTTAGAACACCGAAACGACCAGGGTGGTATTTCACCGACGACTCCATCCGCCCTAGCGGGCGGACTTCAAAGTCTCCCACCTATCCTACACAGATCGCCCCGAAATTCACTGCCAAGTTGTAGTAAAGGTGCACGGGGTCTTTTCGTCCAATCGCGGGTAGGCGGCATCTTCACCGCCACTACAATTTCGCTGAGCACCTGGCTGAGACAGCGGAGCAGTCGTTACGCTATTCATGCGGGTCGGAACTTCAACCTTATCCTCTGTTTCCAGAGGGGTTAGACTATACCTTTATCTCAGAGCGAAGATACTTTTTCTTTCCGGAATTGTTCAGTCCTTCCGCCAGCCTGACAATCTTTAGAAAGCCTTCTTTTCTCAAGTGTTTTCCTCTTTCCATTATCGAACAAATCTCCGCGAATTTCTGAAAATCCCTCTGTTTTCCAGAGAGAAGCGGATAGCTATGAAAATGGGGAATAACCCTCTTTACGAGATCAGATATGCTTCTGATTTCATACTTAAGCGTTTTATCTGATCTATCTGGCCTGATTATCCCGCATCCAAAATGAGCCATAAACATATCCAATAGCTCAGCTCGGTCACGGTTCTGGCTTACGGAGAAACTTGGCCGAATATCCCATCCAAATCTGTGCCGACGGCTTTTGTTGAAACTCACACAGAAACAACCCTCACCATCAGCGAATCCGGAGAGATATGCCAACAACTCTTTACTATTTGTTCCTCGTCTTCTGAGACACTGGCGTATTGTAGTGCTCACAACATGGCCTCCTTTCTTGAGACACTACCTCGGGCTTTGCGCCCTCAGTCGTTACAGGGCTAATCCGCTTTATGCGGACAGCTTCCCTCGGTATTACCCTTCCGCCCCTGGCGGATTAGGGCTCCACCGATATGAGCCAGTTTTTCATGCGGAATCACTTCCGTAAGGGGCAAGTAATTAACTTACCCGACAAGGGATTTCGCTACCTTAGGCATTCTTGTTAACTATATGTCGCCATATAGATCGGACCATCTCTTCATCCACTTTCAAGTGGAGTCTGGCGTATGGCCTCTGAGGATTCTATCTATAACCTCCTTGAGCGTTCTCTTCCGCTCCTTCCCCTTTCCGAAAGGATTCATCGCATAAGCTTTCTCAACAATGCGAGCCATTCCTTCAGGGGTCCAATGTTCCTTGCGTCCCATGGCCTCAACTATCTCTTTGAAGCGCCGATAAATATGCAACTTCGACGAGAAGACCATGTATTTGTCAATAAAGGGAAGCACCTTTTCTTCAATACTGCGCCGACTCGCTATTGAATAAACCAGAACACTCTCATTCCCTGGTTTTGGTGAAATCCTACCTGTCCCAAACACTTCTTGAGCTAAATGCAATAACTTTATTCCACTCCGATGTTGATACAGGAAGAATTCAGGATCCACCAAATAGCCAAATCTTGCAGTCGGGTGCTCTTTAATGGAAACGCATACGCTTCCTTCTCCCTCAATGACACCAGCAAGGAACCAATTTTTGGTTTCAGTTGTAGATAGCCTTTCCTGCTGATTAGCTGCACTCATAGATTATCACCTCCTCGGTACTATGAGATACTCAGCCGTTCCAGCATATAGCCAGATTTTATAACGGCCGTTCAGGCAGCTGAACCACCGTTATAGTTACGGCCGCCGTTTACTGGGGCTTTGGCTTGGCGCTTCGCTCCCCTTGCGGGGAACTGACACCTCCCCTTAACCTTCCAGCACTGGGCAAGCGTCGGACCATATACATTCTCTTTCGAGTTAGCATAGTCCTGTGTTTTTAGTAAACAGTCGCTGCTCCCATTTCTCTGCGATCCCGATATGCTCCAGGAGTAAATCCCTTCACACATCGAGACACTCCTTCTTCCGAAGTTACGGAGTAATTTTGCCGAGTTCCTTAGCCAGGTCTCACTCAAGCGCCTTGGGATTCTCTCCCTGCCTACCTGGGTCGGTTTACGGTACGGTCGCCAAAATGTCTTGCTAGGGGGTTTTCTTGTAAGTGTGGGCTCAGTCAGTTCCCTCGATGTTGCCATCGAAGTCCTTATCACCCCTCAGGGACGGTTCTTCACCGACCTCCCGGATTTGCCAAGGAGGTCCCCCTACAGGCTTGAAGCCCGTAATCCAACACGGACATGACCTACCCTACTTCGTCACCCCATCGCTCTCATCCAGATTGCTCCGGACATCGTCACTCCGGCGGTAGCCGAATATTAACGGCTTTCCCATCACCTACTCCTTTCGGCCTCGGCTTAGGGACCGACTAACCCTGGGAAGATTAACTTTACCCAGGAAACCTTGGGCTTACGGCGACCCGATTTTTCATCGAGTTTATCGCTACTTATGTCAGCATCATCTTTTCTCTGGCATCCACCCCTCCTTCCGGTAAGGCTTCACTTACCAGAGAATGCTCCCCTACCACTCCATCCGCCTAAGGCGGATGAAATCCGCAGCTTCGGTAACGGACTTGAGCCCCGGTAAATTTTCGGCGCAGACTCACTCGACCAGTGAGCTGTTACGCTTTCTTTAAAGGATGGCTGCTTCTAAGCCAACCTCCTGGCTGTCTGAGCAAATCTACATCCTTTCACACTTAGTCCGTATTTCGGGACCTTAGCTGGCGGTCTGGGTTATTTCCCTCTCGACTATGAAGCTTATCCCCCACAGTCTGACTCCTGCAGTAACTGACACCGGTATTCGGAGTTTGGTTGGGTTTGGTAGTCTTGTAGGACCCCTATTCCATCCAGTGCTCTACCTCCGGAACAGAATCTGCAAGGCTATACCTCAATATATTTCGGGGAGAACCAGCTATCACCAGCCTTGATTAGCCTTTCACTCCTACCCACAGCTCATCCGAGCTGTTTTCAACCAACACCGGTTCGGGCCTCCTCCGCCTTTCACGGCGGATTCACCCTGGCCATGGGTAGATCGACTGGCTTCGGGTCTACTCCCTGCGACTGATCGCCCTTTTAAGACTCGCTTTCGCTACGGCTCCTCCGCTGTGCGGATTAACCTTGCCACAGAGAGTAACTCGCTGACTCATTAAGCAAAAGGCACACGGTTAGGCGTTCCTCCTGTCTTGCGACAGAAAGCATAGCCCTCCCATTGATTGTAGGCATACGATTTCAGGTTCTTTTCACTCCCCTCATCGGGGTTCTTTTCGCCTTTCCCTCGCGGTACTTGTTCACTATCGGTCGTCAGAGAGTATTTAGCCTTGGAAGATGGTCCTCCCGGATTCCTACAGGATTGCACGTGTCCCATAGTAATCAGGATCCCTGCCCAGGAAGCTCCACACATATTCGGTTACAGGACTATCACCTTCTGTGGCATGCCTTTCCAGACACTTCACCTATGTATGGAGTTTGTAACTTCCCGACTCCTCCGTGAAGGAGTCCGGCAGAGCCCTACAACCTCCGGAAGAAAACGCTCACGGGCTATTGTTTCCTCCAGATTTGGGCTATTCCCTTTTCGCTCGCCGCTACTGGGGGAATCTCGGTTGATTTCTGTTCCTGAGGGTACTGAGATGTTTCACTTCCCCTCGTTCGCTTCCCTTGAACACAATCAAGGGATGTTTGCCGTTACCGGCAGACGGGTTTCCCTATTCGGAGATCCCCGGATCAAAGCCTGCTTACGGCTCCCCGAGGCTTATCGCAGTTAGCCGCGTCCTTCATCGCCTTCTGACGCCAAGGCATCCTTCATATGCCCTTAGTAGCTTGACCGTAAACTTGAGTGCCTTAAACGAAATTGAAACGAATTGAACACGAGTTCTCACAATATTCAATTGTCAAAGACCAATTAACACCCTCGCACTTTGTACGAAGGTAAATCAATTATCATACCCTACGATACCCTACCTACCTCTTCTAAGTCAAGCATGGTGGAGGTAGCCGGAGTCGAACCGGCGACCTTCTGGTTGCAAACCAGACGCTCTCCCATCTGAGCTATACCCCCATCACACGATCAATGTATTGCTTCACATCCTCAAATCGCTCCGCGATGAGTGCGTAATCAATTAAGCCATCGTAATAGCCGTCAATATGAAGATCGACATATACAGCGTAATATATCTGTCTGAGCTCCTTATCTCCATATCTTCTCACAAAATACCGCAAGCCCCTATGAGTCTCAGGGAGCTTCTCCTCTCTTACCCCTTTTGAAATAAGCAGGGCCTTTGTGGCCTCTATAATGGCAAGCCATCCCTTCCCGCAGGCATCCCTTGCAAGAATCTCGTCCTTCCGTTTCCGGGCCTTTTCAAGCTCTTCCAACCCTTTTTCGTAGGCTTTCTCAGCCTTTCTTAAATATCCATTCTTTAACATCCTTTTATCCATTTTCTGTATATTTTGAGTAATTAAATTCATCAATTAACTTTAGAACCGACTTCTCTGAATCTCTGCAACACTTATAACCTTCAACTTTCTGTTTCATCTCTTTTATTTTTTTGCAGAATTCGATATATTTTCCAGCAGGGTTGCTGTTATAGTAGCATTTATAATGTCTTGCTATCTTCTCATCCCAAAGAGGAAAAAAATTAGGGGCTAATATATGTAAAGCCTTGGCTACTGCCACAGGACTTTTTGTTCCCTTCTTCTTACCAGATCCTCTCTGCAAGGCACGAAGGAACTCATCAAATAGATTCTGTATTTCCTTCATGTCAGACTCGGACAAACTATCTATCTCTCTTTCTCTAAAAGCTTTTAATTCTTGGAGGTTCTTGTCAATACATTCCTCAAGTTTATAAAAATCAAAATTTCCGAACCTATAAAATGCCTGATTCCATGTCAATAATAGGACACCTAAACCATCAGCCATATCCGTTGCCTTACCCCAATAATATTTGGTTAAAAATGTTGCTACTTTATACATAGCATCACGTTTTTCGTGTTTTTCATATTCCTTAATACCCCTATAAAATTCTTCTTTGGATAGATTTTCCATGTCGCTTATTACCCATTACCCCTTAATTCTTTATGACGAAAACATTCTCCTTGCATTTTATCACCCTTCATCCGATTATCCTTCGTTGTAAGAAATCCCTGATCCGCTTTTGCCCCATCGCCATTCAATCTCGTATCGGGCTCACTGTATCGAAGATACTAATTCGATCAAGTTCGTCAGACTCGATATCAGCAGAATCTCCTGATATATATTCCTGAAATCGTGCCTTCTTACCTATACCAAGTCGCCCAATAATTGAAATAATCATCCCCATTTTGATTCCTTCACTGTCGTAAAGAGAAAACTCAAGAAACACGCTCTCCAATGGGCGAGACGACCGATTCTTAACGATACCATTAAGATAACCTCCAAACATCGGAACCCAATATTCAACATCGACATCTTCTGACGAACACAGCCAATATCGAGAATATCCATGGCCCTTTGGACGGCAACGAACATCATCTCCTTGAATATCACGCGATAGTAAAGACGTAGAGTGAAACATAACAATCAAAAACCCAATAACAGCCATCTTAATCCTCATGGTCCCCTCCATATTATTATACAGAAACTGACCTTTATAAGAATTTTCGCACCCGTATATCTCCCTTTTTCTACACGAGCTTCAAGTCTATAAGTTCTTTCCGTACCCTGACATCTTCCTTCTCAGGAACCAGTTCAATCTTCCACAACTGCATTGCATCAGAGCCGAGAACAATCTCCTCAGCGAGGTTCTTTGCCACCAAAAATTGATGAAATATCATCACGCCCTTGAGCTTGATAAACAAAGCCACAAACTCATCTACCTTCAGCCTCCCTTTCTCATCCCCGAGCCTAAAAGTATATGGATACGGGCTCCGATGGAGGGTGGCGATTTTCTTAACAAAATCTCTCCGAACCAGAGATCTGGACGCCCCTGTGTCAAATAACACAATGCCGTCAGCTTTTCCTTTGTCGCCCTGTATCTCCAATTTTTTTACTATATCTCCCATTCTGAAATCATCCTTCCTGTGTAATAGTGGGCCTGGTTGGAATTGAACCAACCACCTCACCCTTATCAGGGGTGCGCTCTAACCAACTGAGCTACAGGCCCGCCTTAAAGCACCCCCACATCTACGGGCACCCTTTAGATAATAAAAAAGGCGAGGCGACCCACCTTCGGTGTGTGCCCGCGCCTTGCCTTCACACAAAAACGAAGGGTGTCTCCTTCTCAGATCAATGATCCCCGTAATATGCGATGATTTTTATATCCTCCTCTTCTTTCCTCGCCTGTTTTGGTCTTTCAAAACTAAATAGTGGGTTTACGCTTGCGTTTTGTGTCTTATTTCTTGTTTCTTGTTAAGGAGTGTAACTCCTTAGAAAGGAGGTGATCCAGCCGCAGGTTCTCCTACGGCTACCTTGTTACGCAACCTTATCCCTGATTACTCAGGGGGTCGGACTATATCTTCATCCTGCTTTTGCAGGAGCCAACGTGTAGTCTCTACGGGGTTGAACCAGCTTGTATGCCATGCATGGAACTTCATCTCCATATGGTTTAACAAGCCCTTCAAACGCCGAATATCCTTTGGTCGGAATATAGAGCCTCGCTCCATGTCCATCATTATGGATGCGACTCTCAACCTCCAACCCGGACAAAATCCCCGCAAGCCGCTCAATACTTTCTTTACTGAATCCATGAACTGATATGGTCACCGTATTATGGATACGATTTCCATCATCCATGAACCATATCGCAACACTCATTGGGCTTATCCACTTTGCCAATGTCGCAGGAAATTCCTTCTTCCCGCTACAATACATTTCTTGATGCCATTGGCTCAACTCTGGATGCCCTACGGTTCCGAATCTCCATGATCGGTGCTGCGGTACAGGTCTTGGCGCCGTTAAGCATATGGATCGAAGCATTCTATATTTCCAATCCACATACTGCTTATGTGACGCTTTATGCTCTATCCGCAGTCTGTGATACTTACCGGAGCGTGACAAAGTCCCATCTCCCAATAAGCATCCCATTACAACCTCTCTCTGGAAATCCGTCAGCCCACGACTTTTGAGCCCTTGCGTAAATCTTGTATTCGGCATTTTAGGCCAACTTCCCTCGGTATTGCCCTTTCCGTCTGAGGCGGATTAGGGGTTCACCGATACAGTTGGATTTTACCCTGGAATTACTCCCAGGGGAAGCCGTTCGTCCGCGGGTACCCGCTAAAAAGCGGGTGGGCGGACGGGGTGACTTCACCCCAATCACCGGCCATACCTTCGGTCAACACGAGGTTGAACTTCTGGTACAACAGGCTTTCGTGGTGTGACGGGCGGTGTGTACAAGGCCCGAGAACGTATTCACCGCGCCATGCTGATGCGCGATTACTAGCGATTCCGCGTTCATGGAGGCGAGTTGCAGCCTCCAATCCCAACTGAGGCTGGTTTTATAGGATTGGCTCCCCCTCGCGGGTTTGCAGCCCTCTGTACCAGCCATTGTAGCACGTGTGTCGCCCTGGACATAAAGGCCATGAGGACTTGACGTCATCCCCACCTTCCTCCTCCTTACAGAGGCAGTTCCCTCAGAGTGCTTCCGCGAACGGTTAGCAACAGAGGGTAGGGGTTGCGCTCGTTGTAGGACTTAACCCGACATCTCACGACACGAGCTGACGACAGCCATGCAGCACCTGTGCTGGCTCTCCTTGCGGAGTCGCTTCCCTTTCGGGTCACTACTACCAGCATGTCAAGTCCAGGTAAGGTTCCTCGCGTATCGTCGAATTGAACCACATGCTCCACCGCTTGTGCGGGCCCCCGTCAATTCCTTTGAGTTTTAGCCTTGCGGCCGTACTCCCCAGGTGGGCCACTTAATGCGTTAGCTTCGGCGCTCCTCAAAAAACTGAGGAACACCTAGTGACCATCGTTTACGGCGTGGACTACCAGGGTATCTAATCCTGTTTGCTCCCCACGCTTTCGCGCCTCAGCGTCAGTATCGTTCCAGGAGACCGCCTTCGCCACGAGTGTTCCTCCCGATATCTACGAATTTCACCTCTACACCGGGAATTCCATCTCCCCCTCCCGTACTCTATCCGTGCAGTATCAGATGCCCTTCCTCCGTTAAGCAGAGGGATTTCACATCTGACTTACACGGCCGCCTACGCGCCCTTTACACCCAGTGATTCCGAACAACGCTTGCACCCTCCGTATTACCGCGGCTGCTGGCACGGAGTTAGCCGGTGCTTCCTCTGGGAGTACCGTCACCCCGACAGCGTATTAGGCTGTTAGGGCATCGTCCCCCCTGACAGAGCTTTACAACCCGAAGGCCTTCTTCGCTCACACGGCGTCGCTGCGTCAGGCTTTCGCCCATTGCGCAATATTCCCCACTGCTGCCTCCCGTAGGAGTCTGGACCGTGTTTCAGTTCCAGTGTGGCTGGTCATCCTCTCAGACCAGCTACCCGTCGTAGCCTTGGTAAGCCATTACCTTACCAACAAGCTGATAGGACGCGGGCCCCTCCTTTAGCGATACCCGAATTGCTTCGAGGCATCTTTAACCCCTGATCATGCGACCTGTGGTCTTACGGCGTATTAGCCCGCCTTTCGGCGGGTTATCCACCTCTAAAGGGCAGGTTACCCACGCGTTACTCACCCGTTCGCCACTTTACCGCCCTGCCTTGCGGCAGGGTTTCTCGTTCGACTTGCATGTGTTAGGCACGCCGCCAGCGTTCGTTCTGAGCCAGGATCAAACCCTCAAGTTAGATCCGAATTAATCCGCAGGCTTATCACCCACTATTTAGTTTTCAAAGACCAAAAAGCTTAGTGTATTAATATATGCACATTTTCAAAACAATGTCAAGTGGGGCAAGAGTTTCCCAATTTTTTTATAAGGGCGAAGTCAATTGGCCGGTCTCCTTTGTAACCATCCTCTTGGGGAAAAGCCCACTCCTGGCCCCCGCCAGAATCCAATAGATCCCGTCCACCATGGCATAATACTTGAACTCGGGAATCTCAAAGAATCTCTGGGCCTTCTCGAAGATCCTGGTGAGCAGCACTCCCCAAACACCTCCTTGAACACTTCCTCCCGCTTCCTCACTACCTCCTCCTCTAACCAGTTGATGTCTGTCCTCTCTAAGAGTATCGTAATCGTGAGGGAAATCGTCATTTCTTTCATAGGGCTTGCCTCCTTTCGTGTTTGTTTGTCTCACAAAAGGATACCGTAAGCCCTATTTTTTATCCCCTCGCATCCCTATATATTTGATGCTTCCTGGGATAACATGGGATAACAAGATCCTGGCATTATTATCCACACCCCTCCTTATGAACACCAAACATTATCACATAGAGCCTGAAAAAGCTTGCTGATATAACATGATTAAGGTAATATTTTATCCTGGAAATAGTGTCCAGTATATTATGAGAAAAATAAAGAACTTTGGATTAATTACAATAATCTCTACAACTCTGCTTTATTCAGCATTATCTATAAATCGTAACTATTTATGGAAAAATGAATATACTTTATATAGTGACGCAGTTGAAAAATCTCCCAATAAAGGAAGAACCCATGGTATTTTAGGACAAGCTTATAGGGAATATGGAATTTTGGATAAAGCTATTGAAGAGTTTAAAAAAGCAACGGTTGATATGTGTTTATATTGTTCAAGTGGGGCTGTCATAATAAATTTGCATAATTTAGCTGCTGCTTATATAGAAAAAGGAATGCTGGATAATGCACTTAATGAATATAATAGATTACTAAAAAACTTTCCATTAAACACTATAATTATTAAAGTTAGCACTCAACAAGCAGAAATTAAAATAAAAAACTTATATTCCGATATTTATGGCAATCTTGCCTTAATATATCATCAAAAAGGAGAAAGCGATAAAGAATTTTATGCTAAAAAACTAAGTACTTTATTGAAAGTTAAAAAACTATACTAATTTATTCAGTCCTTAAGGCTCCTGACAAAGGCCCCTATCCTGCGAGGGAGGCCTCGCCCCCCCTTCTCGATCAATGAAACAAGCGCACTGCCGACCACAGCCCCATCGGCCACATCCAATACCTCCTTGACCTGTTTTGAAGAGGATATCCCAAAACCCACTGCCACTGGCAGGGATGTGTGCTTTTTGATCCTTTTCACCATGGGGCCGATATCTTTTGACAACTTCTTCCTTGCTCCTGTCACCCCTATAAGGGAAACATAATATATAAATCCCGAACTTACACTAACTACCCGCTTGATCCTCTCGTCTGTGCTGGTGGGGGCAAGTAGAAAGATGGTGTCCAGTCCGCAGGCCCTGGCGCCAGCCACAAATTGACCAGCCTCTTCGGGAATCAGGTCGCACACTATGGTTCCATCCACGCCTGCCCCAACAGCATCTTCACAGAACCTATCTGCTCCATAACGAAAAATGGGGTTGTAGTAGCCCATAAGAACGATGGGAACCTGAGTCCTCTGCCTGAGATCGGAGACCATCTTGAGAATCTTCGCAAGGGTTGTGCCCGCCCTCAGCGCCCTCTCACCTGCCCTCTGTATCACAGGCCCATCGGCAATAGGCTCTGAAAAGGGGACTCCGAGCTCTATGATGTCCGCTCCTCCATCTTCAAGGGCAAGGACATATTCCCCTGTCTTCTTCAGGTCCGGATCTCCGGCCATGATGAAGGCAACGAGGACTTTCTTCCGATCAAATGCTTTAGCGATTCTTTTCATGTTGTTGGATAATTGTCACATCCTTGTCTCCTCTTCCCGATAGATTAAGGATTACAACAGAGCCGCGCTTGATTCTGCGTGCATTCATCTTGAGAAAGGCAATTGCATGTGCAGGCTCAAGCGCAGCGATGATCCCTTCCTTATTAGAGAGATAATGAAATCCCTCCAAAGCCTGGTAATCTGTCACAGCTTCAACGGAGATTCTTCCCATCCATTTCAAATGGCTCAGCTCCGGGCCCACGCCAGGATAATCGAGCCCTGCGGAGACGGAGTGCGCAGGTTTAATCTGGCCGTCCTCGGTCTGAAGAGCAAGGGTCATGCATCCGTGTAAAACAGCAAGCGTCCCGGCTGTAAGGGAGGCCCCGTGCTTTCCGCTCTTCAGCCCCAGCCCGCCTGCCTCAACACCAATCATCTTCACTTTTCTATCCCGAACGAATGGATAAAAGAGGCCGATCGAGTTGCTCCCTCCGCCCACACAAGCAATTAGAACATCTGGAAACCTGCCCTCCAGTTTGCGGATTTGCCTTCGCACCTCTGTCCCGATGATCGATTGAAAATCCCTGATGATCATCGGATAAGGGTGAGGACCGACAACAGAGCCCAGTATGTAATGGGTCGTCCTCACATTTGTGACCCAATCCCTGAGTGACTCGTTTATGGCATCCTTGAGTGTCCGGGTTCCCTGCGACACAGGAACAACCCTGGCGCCGAGAAGTTTCATCCGATACACATTCAATGCCTGCCGCTCAATGTCCTCCTCACCCATGTAAATGTCGCACTCAAGGCCAAGAAGGGCGGCCGCCGTTGCAGTGGCCACACCGTGCTGCCCTGCACCAGTCTCTGCTATGACCCTCTTCTTCCCCATCCTCTTCGCAAGGAGGGCCTGTCCCAGGGTGTTGTTGATCTTGTGTGCGCCTGTATGGCAGAGATCCTCCCTCTTGAGATAAACTCTCAGACCGAGGTCTTTTGAGATTCTGCTTGCAAAGAACAAAGGGGTCGGTCGCCCGGCATAAACCCTGAGGAGCGTGGAAAACTCTTTCCAAAAACCCTTATCCTTCCTCGCAGCACAATATTCCTCTTCAAGCTCATCGAGGGCAGGAACAAGGGTTTCAGGGACAAACCTTCCCCCGAATATCCCGAAATGGCCTTTTCTATCCGGCCAATTGTATTTGATGCTTGACATATGTCATAAATATAGTTGATTTTACTATTTGATTTTAAATGGGCGCTGTCCCTATTTAATTTCTATTTAATTTTTTCAATAAAAATTTTGAGCTTTGCGTGGTCTTTTATGCCGGGCTCTGATTCAACTCCGCTGCAGACATCAACGGCATAAGGTCTGACCTTCTCAATGGCTTCTGCGACATTCTCCGGATTCAGACCCCCTGACAGGATGATCTTCCCGAACTTCTTCGCCTCCACTGCAAGATTCCAGTCAAAGCTCTGTCCGCTTCCTCCATAAGCTTCTGTAGCGCTGTCCAGCAGAAATGCCATCACAGGATAGCGGGGCAGGCCCCGAATGCTCTCAGGACCTGCCACCCTAATAGCTTTGATCACGGGCCTGGACATCCTCATGCAGAATTCAGGGGTTTCTTCCCCATGGAGCTGCAGGACCCGAACGCCGGAGAAATACATGAACTCCATGATCTTGTCCATGGTCTCATTGACGAAAATGCCCACAGGTGTGACAAACGGAGGTAGCATGCGGATTATATCCCTTGCTCTAACCTTGGTGATGAACCTCGGGCTCTTCGGATAAAAATTGAACCCCAGGGCGTCTACTCCGAGCTCTACGGCCTTCTCTGCGTCCTTAAGCGATGTAATACCGCAGACCTTGACCTTTACCATCTTCAGCCCTCAACAGTCATGTGTAAGCTCCCTGTCCATTAACTAAACTTGAGGGAGTTTTTTGAGAGACTCCTCGATCTTGGCACTGGGTAAATCATAATCCTCAAGCTTACCTGCAAGGTAACTCTCAAAGGCCGAAAGGTCAAGAAGCCCATGGCCGCTCAAATTGAAGAAGATCGTCCTTTTCTTCCCCTCTTCCTTTGCCTTCTTCGCCTCATCAATAGCTGCGAGAATGGCATGGGCAGACTCAGGTGCAGGAAGTATCCCCTCGTGAAGGCAGAAAAGCTTGGCAGCCTCAAACACCGGGTTCTGGTTGTAGGCCACAGCCTCTATAAACCCCTCGTCGTAGAGCTGGCAGATGAGAGGCGAATCCCCGTGATACCTGAGGCCTCCGGCGTGAATTGGCTCGGGCACAAAGTCATGGCCGAGGGTATACATCTTGACGAGTGGTGTCAACTGGGCTGTGTCCCCGAAATCATATGCATATTTTCCCTTTGTGAGGCTCGGACAGGCCGTGGGCTCCACTGCTACAACCCTCACCTTCTTCCCGTTAAACTTGTCCCGCAGGAAGGGAAAGCTGATGCCGCCAAGGTTGCTCCCTCCCCCGCAGCAGGCAATGACCACATCGGGATAATCTCCCACCTTCTTGAATTGCTTCTGCGCCTCCAAACCCATGACGGTCTGATGGAGGAGAACATGGTTGAGAACGCTTCCCAGGGAATATTTTGTCCCTTTGTGTGTAACAGCGTCCTCAACTGCCTCACTGATGGCGATCCCGAGGCTCCCAGGGGAATTCGGATCCTGGGCCAGGATCTTTTGTCCGGCTTTTGTCTGGTCGCTCGGGCTTGGTATGACCTTTCCTCCCCATGCTTCCATCATTATCCTGCGGTAGGGCTTCTGGTGGTAGCTTGCCTTCACCATGTATACCATAACCTCAAGGCCGATGAGTGTCCCTGCGAGGCATAGAGCGCTTCCCCACTGGCCGGCGCCTGTCTCCGTAGCAAGCCTTGTCACACCCTCCTTCTTGTTAAAGTATGCCTGGGCAATTGCTGTGTTTGGCTTGTGGCTACCTGCCGGACTCACCCCCTCGTATTTATAATATATCCTTGCCGGGGTCTTCAGGGCAGCCTCCAGCCTGTGGGCGCGGTAGATCGGCGTGGGACGATAGAGGGTGTAGAGCTTCAATACCTCTTCCGGAATATCAATCCACCTTTTTGGGGACACCTCCTGCTCAATGAGGCCCATCGGAAATATGGGCGACAGGTCCTGGGGACCCACGGGCTTTTTTGTGCCTGGGTGCAGCACAGGGGCCGGCGGGTGAGGAAGGTCGGCCAGGATGTTGTACCACTTCTTCGGAATATCTTTCTCTCCCAATGTAATCTTCGTTTCCATTGATCCTCCTTTGTTATGTTGTTTTCCCAATCAATTCCTTAATCCTTTTCTCGATATCTGAGGCCTTCATAAACTCCTCTCCGATGAGGAAGGCGTCAACTCCCGCCTTCATCAGCTTCTCTATTTCGGCCCGATTAGTTATTCCGCTCTCACTCACTACGATACTCTCATCCGGGACATCCTTTACAAGATTAAAGCTTACATTGATGTCTGTCCTGAATGTCCTCAGGTCTCTGTTATTGATCCCGACTATCTCCGCACCGACACTTAGAGCCCTATCAAGCTCCTTAAGGGTATGAACCTCCACAAGGGGGTTCATCCCCAATCCTATTCCAAGCTCTATGTAGTCCTGCAGCTGTGCCTTCTCAAGGAGAGCTGTGATCAAAAGAAAGGCATCAGCCCCTGCGGCCCTGGACTCATAGACCTGATACTCGGAAACGATGAAGTCCTTCCTGAGTATTGGAAGCCTGCATGATTCTCTAACTTCATTTATATATCCAAGCTCCCCTTGAAACAGCCCCTCATCGGTCAGGACAGACAGGGCCGCTGCCCCTCCCTTCTCACAAGATTGCGCCAGCTCAGATGGTTTGAAATCTTTCCTGATGATTCCAGCAGAGGGAGATGCCTTCTTCAGCTCTGCTATGATCCGGCTGCTCCCATCCCGTGAGATGGCAAGGCCGAAATCACGCGTCGCCGGCATTTCCCTGACCCTATCCTTTAGCTCCTGGATAGGATGCTTCCCCTTCCTTTCTCCAACCTCCTCCTTCTTGCATGCAGCAATTTTAGAAAGGAAATCCATATTGCCTTCAGGCATCCCCAGGTGCTGCGATTCTAAGCCTATTGAGGACTTCCATGGCCCTCCCCGAGTCAATGGCCTCTGAAGCCATTGAGATCCCTTCCTTTACATCCGCTGCCTTTCCTCCTGCTACCAGGGCAAAAGCCGAATTGAAAACAACAATATCGCGGCGGGGACCCTTGTCTCCCTTCAGGATTTCAGATGTGATCTTTGCATTATAACCGGGGTCACCACCCTTCAGATCATCCGGTTGGCATGGCCTGAGAGAGAAATCTTCGGGCCTGACAGAATATGTTTCCACCCTTCCGTCTTTGAGCTCTGAGATCCGTGTGGGACCAGTCAAGGTGATCTCATCCAAGCCATCAAGACCGTGGACAACAAAAGCCCGGGTGCTTCCAAGACGTCCGAGGACGCGTGCAAGGGGCTCTGTCAGCTCCGCGCTATAGACCCCAAGAACCTGGCAGGTGGCTCGGGCCGGGTTCGTTAGGGGTCCAAGTATATTGAAGATTGTCCTAACGCCGATCTCCCTCCTCGGCCCTATGGCATGCTTCATCGCAGTGTGGAGGAGTGGAGCGAAAAGAAATCCAAATCCAACATCATTCATGCATGTCTCTACTACTTCTTTTGGTGCCTCAATATTTATGCCGAGGGCTTTAAGGACATCAGCGCTGCCGCACTGGCTCGATACAGAGCGGTTCCCGTGCTTTGCTACTGTAAGCCCTGCTCCTGCCACAACGAGTGCCGTGGTTGTTGAGATATTGAATGTATGGGCTCCATCGCCCCCTGTCCCGCAGGTATCCACAACTGCCCCAGATCGACAATTTACCCTTACTGCCTTCTCCCTCATGACCCTTGCTGCCCCTGTGATCTCCTCCACGGTCTCTCCCTTCATTCTGAGGGCCGTGAGGAATGAGGCTATCTGCGCAGGGGTGGCCTGTCCATCCATAATCTCGGCCATGGCCCCTGTCATCTCCTCTTCGGAAAGACTTTTTCCGCCCACGACCTGCGAGATGGCTTCCTTGATCACTTGGCACTCCTCATAAGCATAAAATTCCACAGGATGTTCTTCCCCGCCGCTGTAAGGATGGATTCTGGATGAAACTGGACGCCTTCAACGGGCATATCCCTGTGCCTGATCCCCATGATCTCCCCTTCCTCAGTGTAGGCGCTGATTTCCAGACAGTCCGGCAAAGATTTCCTTTCAAGAATAAGGGAATGATACCGGGTGGCCTCAAAGGGATTGTCAATGCCAACGAAGATCGTTCTTTCGTCGTGGTGTATGAGGGATGTCTTACCGTGCATAATCCTGTCTGCCTTAACAACTTTTCCTCCAAATGCCTCACCAATACATTGGTGCCCCAGGCATACTCCTAAAATTGGGATATGTCCTGAAAAATTTTTGACTACATCTACGGATATCCCGGCCTCTTTCGGAGTGCCTGGCCCGGGTGATATAACGATCATTCCCGGGTGCATCTTTTCTATCTCCTCCAGAGAGACCTTGTCGTTCCGAAAGACCCGTATATCCTCACCCATTTCACCGAAATACTGGACAAGATTATAGGTAAATGAGTCGTAATTATCAATGAGCAGAATCATAGCCCCTGGACAGCCCTGTTGACTGCAGCCATCATCCCACTGGCCTTGTTAACGGTTTCTTCGTATTCCCTTTTGGGATCGGAATCCGCTACGATCCCCGCCCCGGCCTGAATGTGAATTGTCCTGCCCTTGAACAGGATGGTCCTTATTACGATACCCATGTCCATGTTCCCCGAGAAGCTGAAGTATCCCACTGCACCGGCATAAGGACCCCTCCTTATCTTTTCCAGCTCTTCAATAATCTCCATGGCCCTGATCTTTGGAGCCCCTGTCACTGTTCCTGCAGGAAATGCAGCCCTCAGAACACTAAAACAATCCTTCCCTGGCTCAAGCGCCCCAACAACATTGGAAACAATGTGCATCACATGGGAATATCGCTCCACAGTCATGAAATCATTTACCTTCACTGTCCCGGGCCTGGAAACCCTTCCCACATCGTTTCTTCCAAGGTCAACGAGCATTATGTGCTCCGCCTTCTCTTTATGGTCATACAGGAGTTCCCTCTCAAACGACATGTCCTCGTTTTGGGTCTTTCCCCTCGGCTTTGTCCCTGCGATCGGCCTGAGCTCAATCGTGTTGCCCTCGAGCCGGACAAGGACCTCAGGAGATGATCCCACAAGCGTGATACCGTCAAACCCGAGATAGAACATGTATGGTGATGGATTTATTGCCCTCAAAGCGCGATATACTTGTATTGGATCCACTACGCTCTTAACGGTGAACCTCTGGGACAGAACAACCTGAATAATGTCTCCGTTGCGGATATATTCCTTTGCCCTTCTGACCATTCCCTGGAACTCATTGCTGGAATGGGTTGAAGAGAAAGCGATTTTTTTATTCCTTCGCAAAGAAGGAAGATGAATGGGTTTTTCGAGCATTCGGACAATTCCCTTGATCTTCCCTTTTGCCTGCTTGTAGGCCTTCAATGCATCCCTTTCCTTTTCCACAAAGGCATTGGACACGATCCTCAAGCGGTGCGTCATGTTGTCGAAGATTAGAAGTGTGTCAGCAATGACGAAAAATGTATCCCATAGATCTAAGTCATCCTTGGCCTCTACAGGAAGTTTCTCGAAAAACCTGACAGTATCATACCCTGCATAACCAACAGCTCCTCCGACAAACCGGGGCAGCCCTTCAACCGGGACAGGCCTGTATCTGGACATGAGCGCCTTCAATTCCATAAAAGGATCGCCTGAGACCCTTTTAATCCTCTTCTTTCCTCCTTCAATAATCTCAACCCGGTCCCCCTTGCTTCTGAAGACCGCCCTTGGATCGAAACCCAGGAAGCTGAACCTACCCCATTTTTCCCCGCCCTCCACACTCTCCAGAAGGAAGGGATACTCCCTTGTGGAGGCCTTCAGAAGGGCCGATACAGGGGTCTCCACATCGGCCAGAACCTCCTGATACACCGGTATCAGGTTGCCCTCCCTTGCCTTTTGGGCGAATTCCTCAAAAGATGGATAAGTTATTATCATTGCAAATAAAAAGGCCGTGGGCTTTGCCCACGGCCTGTGAATACTCCCTCCTTTTTTAAAGATCACCCACAGGCAGTGGGCGCACCCCCTCCCCTTGCAATGTTCCACGCAAGGGGGCCCGGCCTTCGCCATACCCACTGGTTCCAGGAATCTATCTGTGCGCTAATGCCCATGGTCTGTGACAAACTATATCCTATTCTTTTATTTTTGTCAACATTGGCGCGGGATTTGGGGATGCTTATGAAGTCTTTTTGCAATTCGCCTTGTTAGAGCTTAAGATTTACATATGCCCCTTAGAAGAACAAAAATTCACAGCCTGTTTAAAAAGGATAAGGAGGAATTCTTTAAAAATCTTCAAAGGATGTCAATAGAAAAAAGGTTCTCCCTTATCTGTGAACTCATTGACTTTTGCAAGGAATTTCGAGGAATGGCCCTCGGTCAATGGCAGATGAATTGGCCCAACAAGCAAAAGACCAGGAGCTAGTACCAATGAGCACAAAAAAGACACTGATAAAATTGGTAAAAATCCTGGAAGAAATGCGCAGGGGTGGCCTCATTAAGAATTATTCCCTTGCCGGTGGATTCGCCGCTATTGCATGGGGTATGCCAAGAACAACACTGGATATAGATGTTCTGCTGGATATGGACCTCAAAAAAATCAGAGAGGTCGTCTCATTCCTGAGGAGAAAAGGCCTGGATGTTCAGTCCCCGCTCGGAGAGGTGAAGATTACAGCCTGGATTGATGACACAAGAATAGATCTCATTCTCCCCTTTGAAAAAATTTTTATCGAGGCTATAAAATACAGCTTCCTCATTAAGATATGGGGTTATACTGTTCCTTCACTCAGACCAGAGTTCCTTATTTTGACAAAACTTCTCGCATTAAGGCATGAGGATATCGCGGATATTTCATGGCTTATGCAGAGTAAGGGCTTAAATGTCGGCAGGCTCAGAGCACTGGCCAGAAAATTCAACTTGCTGGGAAGGCTCAAAAGATTTCTCTAAAGCCTTACAGACTCACCTCTTCCTTATAGGTATACTCAAGGATATGCCAGGAGAGGCGGATTCATTGCAATGACGAAATTTTAGAGACCCTAATCCTCAGATTCATCCTTTTCTGCCCTGAAAGCCTTAAGGTCTCCGCTCCACTTACTGACCACATCCCCTGTGGTTGTATCAATTATTATATAGCCAACGATCCCGTTGAAACCTATGGTCTGATGGGCCCATGCAGCCGCCTGGTATCTTCCCACCTGACCAGGATCCCGTGCCTCGGCTCTAAGGCCATGAAAGAATATTGCTGTCAGCACCAAGAAAGAACCGATAAGCAAAATTTTCCATAGTTTGTCCATGCCTCCCTCCTTTCTATTCAGAACAAAACATCTTCCTCTATCCGATAAAGACCGCGCCATGCCTTTAGGGTCGCAGTTGGCTTGCCACCCTTGTAATTTATTAAGACATAGGTGAGCCTTGAATAACGTCCGAGGCTCCCAATGCTCAGGTTCACCATGTCGTTCCATGTCCCTGTATTGATATAGGTTCCCCCCTCAAAATGTTTTTTCCGATACCCATGTGTATGGCTGTATATTACCGTGTGATATCTTCCTTCATTAAGGATATTTCTTGCAGATCTCTCAGTAGAATTGTGGAGCCATGACTCCCTTATATTTTCAATTGATACATGGAACTTCTTTCGCCTCTGGATATCTTTGTGAAGGCGATTTCTTAAATAAAACATGACAAGTTTGTAGAGCATCTTCCAGAAAAAACGGAAGTCGTCCATAAAGGCCCATCTGAGGTAAATCCTGAATGGCTTCACAACATATATATATGGCCTCTCCTGGCGGAGGGGATCGAGAAAATCAAGAACAAAGTAGCTACCCCAGGAAAGGTTCTGGATGGGCTCACGATGATATCGGGACATTACGCTGATCTTATCGGTGTTGAACCTGTGGAGGATCTCATTCTGGTGCCCGTGCTCAACATAGAAACCATCAAAAGTATATGCGCGGTTAAATATTCGAATCCTCTTGCAGACCCGTTTTCTCAGGGCCTCCTGAACACCCGGCCAAAGCAGGCCCTGGTCATGGTTTCCAACAATGAACGAGACATGTCTTTTGCCGTAACAAAACTTTTTAAGGGCATCCATTACAACAGGATGTCCATCAATAATCTCCTTGATCGTAGCCACAGCCGATCGTTCCATGATGACATCCACATGACCCCCTTTTGGATTGAGAAGAAGGTTGAAGAAGTCCCCGTTAATAATAAGCTCGGTCTCGTAGTTCTTGTAATTGCCAGTGGAATAATAATCAAGAAACTCTGCAAATTTTTCATCGTAAATAAAATCCTCAACAGGATTGACCGACCCATCCTTCAGATACCTTCCCCTCCCAAGGTGAAAATCGCTGACGATAAGCTTGATCTTCTTCATGCTGGATGAAAATGGTTAAAGATCTCCTGAGCGAGATCCATCCCGACGAGAGGGACCTGAGCGATCTCATCAACCCCCGCCTCCTTGATCCTCTCCACGCTTGCAAAATGTCTCAATAGCTCCACCTTCCTCTTCTCGCCAATCCCCGCCACCTCGTCAAGCACTGAGGATAGGTCTCTCTTTTCCCTGAGCTTGATGTTGTACGAAACAGCAAAGCGATGTGCCTCGTCCCTTATCCTCTGAAGAAAAAGAAGCTCTCCTGAGCCCTCTTTCAAAGAGATGGGGTTCTTGACATGGGGAACATATACCTTTTCATCCTCCCCTTTGGCGAAGCTCACTGCGTCAATCCTTTTCCCCTTCTCCTCAAGGGCTTTCAGGGCTGCATTGAGCTGGCCCTTTCCTCCATCCACAATAACGAGATCGGGATTATCCCACGCCTCGGAAAATCTCCTGTAAAAGACCTCATACATCATACCGCAATCGTCTCTCCCATCAGCATCCTTGATCTTGAACCTGCGGTAGCCGTCCTTGAGAGCCTTACCATTCTCAAACATAACAAGTGAGCCAACCGCAAGAGAGCCGGAGATATTAGACATATCATATGCCTCTATCCTGCGTGGGGTAGTTTTCAGTCCAAGTTTATCCTTGAGCCTCCTGAGCATATCTTTTGTATCGTCCTCCTGTCCCTTTTCAGTCGTCAGCGAAGCACGCGCGTTCTCAACTGCCATTTTCACAAGCCTGTGCAGCTCTCCTCTTTTCGGGATAACGAACTTTACCCTCCCTCCCTTAAGCTCACCAAGCCTTTCGGCCAGGGCCCTCCCTCCCTCCAGTTTCTCCTGGAGTGCTATCTCGTCCGGGATCACATTGCACCCCTGAAAATAATACTGGTATAAAAAAGAAGAAATCGTCTCCCTGTCTTCGGGAAAGATAGTCTTGAGCACATACGCCTTGGCACCCAGAAGGACTCCCCTCCTCATGTTCAGAACCTGAATAGCCATGGAACCCTTGTCGCGATAGCCTGCAAAAACATCCATATCCTTTTCATAATAAAGCACAACCTTCTGTTTCTCTATTGTTTTCTGAACTGATGTAATGAGATCCCTGATCCTTGCAGCCTCCTCAAAGTCCTCTTTTTCCGAAGCCCGCATCATCTTCAGGACCAGGGCTTTTACGAGCTCGCTCCCCTTGCCCTGAAGAAAGAGGATTACATCATGGACATTTTCCATATATTGATCCCTTTTCACATAACCAACACAGGGAGCAGAACACTTCTTTATCTGGTACTGCATACAAGGCCTTGTCCTGTTTGCCAACTCATGATCCGAACAGGTCCTAAGCTGAAAGATCTTAAGAACAAGCTTTAAGGTTTCCCTGACCGCCTGTGATGAGGGATAAGGCCCGAAGATCATTGAACCGTCGCGTGCTGGCCTTCTGACAATATGGAGGCGTGGGAATTCATCCTTAATGGTCAGCCTCAGGTTTATATAGGTCTTGTCATCCCTGAACCTCACATTGTATTTAGGCCTGTATTTCTTGATCAGCGTGTCCTCAAGGATTAATGCCTCTTTATCGGTGTCTGTTACGATGTAGTCAACATCGGAAACCCTGTCCATAAGAAACCTGACCAGGGGACGGGTATCACGGCCCGGAGAGCTTCGTGCCTGGAAATAGGACCTAACCCTTGCCCTGAGTTTTCTCGCCTTTCCCACATAAAGGACCTCACCTGATGGCCCTTTCATGAGATAGACGCCTGGTTTCAAAGGAAGCGATCCGCACCTTTCTTTAAGTGTCATAATTATCAAGCCTCTTCTTAAAATATTTTATCATATCCAAAAGCCCTAACAACCCAACATCTCTGAAATTTTATCACTGCACTGTAGTTATCCCCGGGAAGCATTGTAGTTGTCCCATTCATGGGACAGAAGTAGTTGTCACATTCATGGGACAGAAATGGGCCGATAAATCGGCCAACTACAATACGTGGCATTGTCGTTGTCCCAAGTAACTACTGTAGTCGTCACATTCATGGGACATCCCAAAATATATTCTGGATATTAAATATATTAGAAAAGAGGTTTAAGATTTCTCAATTCTTCTATATTTCCTTTCTACAATTTCGGCTATTCCAGCCCCTATCAAAACTATAATGACAGATACATTGAGGGGGCCACAGAGGAAAAATAGGCGTTTTTGGATCTCAACATTGGATAATCCTTCCTAGCGCAATTTCACCACCAAATTTATATTTCTACCATCCAATAAAAAATGGAAAAGACAAATAGCAATGAACACCAGGAACAATATACGGGAAAATCGCCAGAGGACTATTTTCTTTTTTCCTGTCATAAAAGTTTATTAAAGTCTTCATCAGTAAGCCCTGCGTCTTTGATGATTGCTTTCAAGGTGTATGGATTGACTCGATGATGTCTTGGAATTGTTACGCGATGTTCTCCGTCCGACATACCAATATGTTTACCTTCATTAATAAGCTTGAAACCTGCTTTTTTAAGTACCCTTACGACCCGATCGCTTGATAGGTCGGTGAAGAGCATCTTTATACAGCAACTTTTATATTATAAACCTTTTCGTTACAGGTCTCTTTTTTAACCATGTCCAGGTAGGTCATGATAGCGTCTTTTATATTATCAAGAGCTTCTTGCAAGGTATTGCCCTGACTATGGCATCCGGGCAATACAGGACAATGGACATCAAACCCGTATTTACTTTTATGAACAACAACAGGATACTGAAGGACCTTTTTCTTCATAAATCTATCCTATTCTCCGGTATTTGAAAAGTCAATCCGTGCAATTTGGCACTTATTGAGAGATGTTAGCGCAGGGCGAGAGCCAGTTCCTTAAGGTATTTGAAGGGATTCGATCAATACATCATCAAACGGCGTTTGACAAGTTTTCTTGATACGGGATCAACCCTGAAACCTAATGTCTCAAGCACAACCAATCCTAAAAGAGATTGTGATCTTTTTGCGCCGAAGGCAGCCGTGAAAGTGCGCCTTTTCCCATTTACCTGTATGACAGCTTCACCCAATCTAAAAACCTTGGTATTCCCGCCCGCAAGTTCAAAGGTATCTTTGTCTATAGGCTTAATGTTGAGCGATTTTAATATAGTTTCAGGCACAACCGATATGGTTGCGCCTGTATCAACAAGAAATTTTATATCTTTTGACGCACCCGTAGCAGGATTGCTCAATTTTCCTTTGACAATTACTTCACCCATTTTTCACCATTAGATCTTATCATGTGCGGCTTCCATGTCAACAGCCGCATAGAAACGATAGGTGGTTAGCGAAGGGAGAGGTCCAGTTCTACTTGAATGGAGAGGCGGATGTTGTAAATACTAAGGCGTTACCGTGAAATACACGCCGTTGCTTGAGAGCCCATCTATGGTGACCACTATGTCACCCGATGTTGCACTGCATGGAATTCCTGCACAAAAGAGATTGTTGGTCCATGTATATGGTGAGCCAGCCAATCCATTGATGGTAACAGTGGCACCTGTTGGGGTATCTCCAAAGCTCGTTCCTGTTGCACAGACAACTGAACTACCTGGGCATGGTGGTCCGCTGGAGGGCGATCTACTGCTTATATAAGGATACAATGCAAATGTGCCCGGAGTACAGCTCTTGCCCTCTGCAGTTGTGATCACCACATCCTTAATCCCTGCTTTAATATCCGGAGCAGAAGTATCGATCAGGACATCAGACCAGAAGGATGAGGGTGTTATTACCCCTCCAATATTAACAGTTCCTTGAGCCGTTCCGAAGTTGCTTCCCGAAATAGATATTGCCTGCCCTGCAATTCCACCCGTTGGGGTTATGCCTGAGATGTTGGGATATGCAACAGCAGTGATTATTGCGCTATCGGGCAGGCTGTCCACCTTTCCATCGTTTACAATAAGATTGATATTATATGCCCCGGCAGCATCAGCAATAAAGCTCGGATTGACGATCCTGCTGTCCGAGAGGGCTGCGGCGCTTGAAGCCGGTCTGGAGACGATCGCCCAGGTGTAGGTAAGGGGATCATTGTTGGCATCGCTGCTCTTGCTCCCATCGAGCTGGACCGCAGAACCGACATCCACACTCTGATCTCCCCCGGCATCGGCAACAGGAGCAATATTCACGGTCTGAGAAGCGCTGGATGGAAGAAGATATATATCTCCTATGGTATATGCCTCTCCCTCAGAGATAAGGACATGGACAACCGTCACCGGTATATATCCATCCTTGCTTGCGATAAGTTTATAGATGCCTGTAGAAACACCTGTAAGAGAATAAGACCCGCTGCTGTCGGTTGAGGCGCTCGCCTGGGCGCCTCCTGCCCCTTGTGGGTTCAGGGCGATCGTGATCCCTGCATGGTCTGTCTTATCAGCCAAAAGAGCCTTGCCCTGGAGGGAACCCGTGGCAGATTTCTTCACCAGTGTCATATTGATCCCTTTCGTCACAGCCCCGGGTGTGACAACCACATCCTCCATTTTTTCAACGCTGTAGCCGTAATAACTCGCCCCAACAATGTATGTCCCCCGTGCAACATAGGGTATGCTATAACTGCCATCGTCAGATGTAACAGCAATATAGGAGCTTCCCGGGATCACTATTACTATCCCAGCATTTCCTGTAGCCTTGCCCTCAAGGGTGACCAGCCCGCTGATCCCTCCGGTATCCTCAATAAGAAGGTCTTTCAAATCAACCCCTGTATCCTTATTGAGCTGAAGACCCTTTTTCTCGAGCTTCAATTCGGTATTCCCATCCCCATCTTCATCCTTCTCAATGAGCAGATCATGGCTGCCTTCCGGCACATCCTTTATCTCAAAATTGCCGTCCTCATCGGTCATCACGACCAAATTTGTGCGCTCTGCCTCAACCCGTGCATTTGGAACAGGTATCCATGTGCTCGATGCCCCCAGAGGAGACAGTACAGGATTTGCCGCTGCGGTTTCCTTGAAAACCTGTCCCTTAATAATACCTTTTGGAATACCCTCTTCGGACTTTCTGGCACAGGAATTTGTGAAAAGAAATGGTATTGTTACAGCAATAAATAGTATCCATAAACTCTTTTTTAACATTTTTACCTCCCTTTAATAATATCATGGATTCAAGCAAAATAGAGGGCTAAATGACAAAAGCCTCTCCACCTGCGCCGTCATTACCCCACTATTATCGGCGCATG
>Ga0315309_1000064_pt1 | contig 57855 bp, 57 predicted proteins | sample TDP4_MG_FD_203080 | JGI IMG/M metagenome (GOLD analysis project Ga0315309, IMG submission 203080) | Freshwater sediment microbial communities from Lake Towuti, South Sulawesi, Indonesia - TDP4 | ecosystem: Environmental > Aquatic > Freshwater > Lake > Sediment | place: Indonesia: South Sulawesi... | reverse complement strand
CAAAGGGCTGGATGGGAAACCGCTATGTTTACGTCGGCTACGGCTGCAAGATGATAAACGAATTCTACGTCTTTGCATGCTTCTAGAACTTCATTTTCGTTTAACAAATTTCCTTTTATCCATTCAATGTCATCTCTGAACGGCTTTCGCTCGTCAAACACACGAACAATGTGTCCTTGCTCCACGAGTTTATCCACGATGTGGCTTCCGATGAAGCCCGAACCACCAGTGATGAGCACATTCATGGTTAGCCCCTGCTTCCTTTAGCATAATGTTGTCTAATGGTAAAACCAGAGAATATTTAAAGTTTACAGTGACGATTTGTTATATGTTCAGTCTATAAACAATTAGGAAGCAGCTGAAAGTTGCAGGAGTCTATGCACAACAAGAAAAGAGAGGATATATTGAAGTGGGAGGCCAATTCCAGAGGGAGAGCAACTCCAAAAGACGAACTTAAAAGAAGCAGACTTGTGCATCACCTAACCTTGTTGGGTGATATAAAGGCACAATCTAAAGTCCTTTCCATTGGCTGCGGTACAGGCTATTACGAGTTGATAATAAAACAATACACCGAATATCTATATTGCTTGGATATTTCAAAGGAAATGTTGTTAATTTGTAAGGAAAGAAATCTTGGAAACCTGATTCAGGCAAATTCTTTTTGTTTGCCGTTTAAATCAGACATTTTTGATTGCGCGTACGCCTTTTCTCTAGGCCCTATAGGAAGCAGTCAGGCAAATATGTGTTCGAGAGTCATAACGCTAAAGGAAATGAAGCGTGTGACGAAGAAGAATGGTAGGATCATTATTGGGCATCCAACAACCCTTTGGAAGCAGATTTATGGCTTACTTAGGCATAAAAATCCAAATTTTGATCCTTTTAGTGTATCACCAAGCAAGGTTGAGAGGGCTTACAAGCAAAACGGTATAACAATTCTGTGTTCTATGGTGCTTCCATCTATACCATACGCAATTCTTCGTAGGATGAATTATTTAAAATTCGACAAAATCTTATCATGTTTGTTTTTTGATGAAATCGGACCCTATTTGCTTGTCAGTGGAGTTAAATGAGTAGTCTATTTCTGGTTCGGTTAGGTAAAATTGGGATCAGTAAAATCAGATTCAGACATTGTTTCTTTTAGTCTTTCAATTACGTATTGTGCTTCTTCCCTGGTCATTTGAGCGTATAATGGTAAGCACATCATTCTTTTGCATGCATCTTCGGCTTGTGGTAGGTCTCCCTCCTTTGTGCCTAATAACTGCTTGTAGATTGGTTCAAGGTGTAGTGGTGGCCAGTAAACTTCACCGCTGCATCTTACGCCTTTTGTTCTAAGTTTCTCTTTCAGTTTTTCTCTGTCAATACCTTTCTCTAAGAAAGCCACATGCTTATAGTAGTTGTTAAGTATGTTTGGTGGAGTTTTTAAAGGTGTTATCTCACTAATTTTTCTTAGCTCTTTATCATAATATTTTGCGATTTCGTTACGTTTTTTAATCATTTCTGGTAATCTTTTAAGCTGGGTTAACCCTATTGCTGCACTTATTTCTGGTAGTCTCCAGTTGTAGCCCAACTGGATGATTATGTTGCTGTTGAAGTTTTCTTTACCTTGGTCTCTTAGGATTCTTGCTTTTTCTGCTATTTCTTCGTTGTTTGTTGTTATCATTCCGCCTTCGCCTGTAGTCATTACTTTTGTTGGGTAGAAGCTGAAGCATCCCGCATCTCCAAGAGAACCGGCTGGCTTCTTGTTTATGGTTGAGCCTTGGGCGTGTGCGGCATCTTCTATCAAAAAGAGTTTTTTGTTTTTACATAGTTCTCTTATTTCTTTGATTTCTGGGCATATAAGCCCCCCAATGTGGACGGCTATTACTCCTCTTGTTTTTTTGGTTATGTTTTTCTGGATGTTTTCTACATCTATGCAGAGGTCTTTTGGGTTTATGTCTGTTAACTTTGGCTTTGCTCCTGCGAAAAATACTGCAGCAGCTGTGGCTGAAAAAGTGTTTGTTGGAACGAGCACTTCATCTTGTGGTTTAAGCTTTATTGCACGTAGGGCGATTTCTAGGGAACTTGTTCCTGAGTTTACGGCTATTGCGTGTTTTACGCCGCATAGTTTTGCAAATTGATTTTCAAATTCCTTTGTATATGTGTGGAGTGTAAGCATTCCCGACTTGAGAATCTTTTCTACGTCTTTTTTTATTTGTTCGATGTCTTCTTTTGGGAAATATGGCTTTACTGGCAGAACGACTTTCGACAAATTTTACACCTTAGGGATTGTGGTATTGCATAACTGCTTTGGATGGAAATAAACGTTCTGCAGTATTTCAATTTTTAAGAATTTCCTCTATCAGTCCGCTTTGTTCTAGGAGAGCTTGCCAGTAGAATTGACATGCAAGTTTTAAGTTATTTTGACGCATTTTCTCTGCTAGTTCTTTGTTAGAGACAATGGCTCTTATTTTGTTTGCAAGATCTTCGGGGTTTCCAGGCTCATAGAGGAGTACATTTCTGTTTGGGACAAGGTAGGCTTCTCTTTCCCTTACGTCGGCCATTATTATGGGTTTGCCCAAACTTAAGTAATCCTTAACTTTTCTTTGTGACCAGTAGGAAGCTGCCGCATAGGCTTTTTTGTAGGGCACTATTGTTGCATCGCATAAGTGGATGATTTTCAAGGCGTCCAACTTTGGTAGTTTGCCCAAGAATCCTACTTTGCTCCATGTTTTCTTATACTCGTTCAGTTTCGGTCCTTCTCCGATGATGACCATGTTTACTTCTGCCAATTCAACTCCTTTAAACATAGTCTCCATGTCGAGTTGTCTTTCCCAGTTTCCCAAAAAGCCCATAAGTGGTTTTTCCTTAGAAATGTGGTGCATTGAATAGATTTTTTTCTTCTCCTTCTCTGCTTCATAAATGGCTTTCCTGCTTTCGCTGACGTCGATTCCATTTTCTAAAACTATGCTTTTTTCTTTCTCTTTTTGTCCAAGGGATTCTCTGACTCCTTTGCTAACGCAAATTATAGCGTCGGAATGTATTGCACTCATTCTTTCTATAAGGTAGTAAAAGGCAACTTTGAGTTTGTTATACAATTTTTTCTCGTAGAAGACTTCAATTTCCCGATAAAGCCAACCGTGAAAGTCTAGAATAAGTTCTGTTCCTATGATTTTTAATGGTAAAAGAAAGAGGGCGATGAGGCTTCCTCTGACAATAATTGCATTGTAAGATTGAGTAGGGGTTTTGGCGTAGGCGTAAAGGAGGATTTTCAGTCTTGAGATATGCTTTGTTCCACTTAGTTGATGGGTTTTTAAGTCTGTTATTTCTTCACCCTTTCTTCCCAAGACTTCAACTTCGAGACCTTTTTTCTTTAATGATTTGGCGATGTATATAAGTCTGGACGGCGGGGCTTCGGAGAGAGTTAATTTGCTGTCTATTACAAGCATAACTTTGTTTTTCATGTCTTTGCCTTTTCCTTTCGTCAATTTCTACAATTATTTTCTCCTTTTCTCGAACTCTCTTTTTCTCACCTTTAAAGCTTACGTGAGCTTGATATAGATTCTTTTAATAGTCATTCCAAATTCATTGCGCTTATATGGGAAAGTCAAATGGAAAAGCTTTGATTTCCACTTAACATAATAAATTTAATTTAGAATGTTATATGAGTAAGTGCGAAGGTTATGCAACCGCGAATTTCGGTCATAATACTAAACTGGAACGGAAGAAAGTGGCTTGAAAACTGCCTGTCCTCTATTTTGAAACAAGAGTTAGACGAAGACTTCGAAGTTTTGTTAGTAGATAACGGGTCAACGGATTCTAGTGTTGAATATGTCAAAAATGATTTCCCTGAAGTGCGAGTGGTTGATTTGGAAAGAAATTATGGTTTTGCTCAAGGGAACAACCTTGGCGTAAGTCATGCTCGAGGAGAGTACCTTATATTTGTCAACATGGATACCAAAGCGGAAGATGGTTGGCTCAAGAACCTTGTCATGGCAGCCGATGAACATTTAGAATATCAAATTCTCTGTAGTATGCAACTTCCGATCCAAGAAAAAAACAAAGTTTGGACTTTGTATGCGGTAGGCGCGCCAGCCATCAGTCCTTACGAAAGCACATTTACAATTACTGATTCTTTGTTTGCTTCTGGAGCCTGTTTTTTGGTGAGGAGGAATTGGCTGGAGAAACTTGCCTACCTTTTTGATTCTTACTATTTTTGCTATTCTGAAGACATCGAGTTGTCGTTAAGAACTATATTGTTAGGTGGACGTATAGGATACGTCAGAGACAGTCGAATAAATCATTATAGTCATGGTTCCGAACCTCTCGTTTTTTGGGCTCAGAGGCTTTCTGCACGAAACCTGTTGTTAACTTACTACAAATTATTTACGCCAAAGAATTTTGCACGCGTGTTTATAGTCTACGTCATCTGCGTGATAGACGCACTTATATTTCATTTTAAGCGAGCAGCTCTTGGCCTGCTAAAAGGAATATTAGACTTCTTCTTTAGTTTCCGTCGTTATGAGAAGTATCGTAGATGGTTTTTGACTGTAAAGCGAAGGGAGGATGAATATGTGTTTCGCAGATTCTTGTATATTGGAAGACTTGACAGGACACTTTTTAAAAAGATCTACAGCTGTTCGGGATGAGCAACCCTAATGCCAACATACGCCTTTTAGGGTTTTGTGTTTTTGGTTTTTACGCTTTTGGTGTTTCTTCCTATTAGACTTTCTTCCAGCCTTTCAACCCCTTTTATGAAGGCGTTTTCTAGTATTACGCAGTGTTCAATTAAGCTTTCTATTATGCTGGTTTGATTTCCTATGCTGATGTAAGGTGACTAGTGTACAAAGAATAATGCAGCTATTGAGGGAAGCATCTCTCTATCATCCAGTTTTTTAACCATGGGGAATTCGCTGTTCTATCTAAAACATCAATAAAGTGTTGCAAAATATTTTTCATAAGAAAATACCCTGAGAACATGAAATCGTCTTCCAATGGGCAACATCAAAAATTGATGAAGTATTAGCCCGACAATTCTTTGGAATCAGCACTTGAAGGACTCACAGAAGTCTGTCATTACTTTTAATATATATGCTCTTTGGGGCTTCTTGATTTTTGGATGGCATCCAATGACGAATCCATTATTCTTAATGTTTTCTGCCACTGGTAACTTTCCTATTTTTTTATACCTTAGGGAGGAATTAGCTAAACTAGGTTGAGAAGTTATAGTTACCATTATTGACCTAGTCTCGATATTATTTCTTTCTAGATACTCAACCAACTGGTTTTTGGTGAACGGAGCATCAGAGCGAACTATTATGGGATACATGAACCAACTATGTTTAGCATAAGATTTTTCTATTGGGAGTTGAAGATAAGGATATGTTTTTAGTTTACTCGTATAATATTCCGCATTTCTTTTTCTTGCTTCAAGGAACCCATCAAATTTATCAAGTTGCGTGATGCCAAGGCTTGCTTGAAGTTCCGTCATTTTAAGGCTGTAACCGATTTGCGTAAATATATATCGTCTATCGTATCCTTCTAGCTCAACTAGGTCGGTTTTATATCTTAGTGGACAAGGTTCTGGTGGTTGTTTATGAGTGAGACAAACTGGACAAGTACACACACGTCCAAAAGCACGTAATGATCTTGTCAAAATTGAATAAAGAGTATTATCTGTACAAACCATTCCCCCTTCACCAGTGCTTATGTGGTGCGTTTCGAAAAAGCTAAAAGTAGATAAACTTCCAAATGTTCCCACAAATTTGCCTTTAAACTCTGTTCCCAAAGCTTCACAACAATCTTCTATAACAAGAAGGTCATGCTTCTCAGCTATTTCCATTATTCTACTCATATCCGCTGGGTGTCCGAGGAGATGAACCACAAAAATCGCCTTTGTTTTAGGCAAAACTGCCTTTTCTACCTCTTCTGGATCTATGCAATATGTTTCAGGATCAACATCTACAAAGACAGGTACCGCCCCAACCTGAAAAATAGGATAGCAAGTAGTTGCCCACGTTACCGCAGGAGTTATTATTTCGTCTCCCGCCTTTAATCGGCTTTTATCCGGCACTTCAGGGCATAATAACGTTGAAAGCGCCAAAAGGTTAGCTGAGGACCCAGAGTTTACGCTAACGCTATGCTTAACACCCAGAAATTTTGAGAAACGTTCCTCAAAGGTTTTAACCTTTTCACTCATGCTTAGCCAACCTGAAAAAAACGTGTCCATAATTCCTATAGCGTCGTTCTCATCGTACACTGGTTTGGTGACAGCAACTTTTGACTTGCCCGGGATCAAGTCTTCTGATTTGCCTTTGAAATGATGTAAAATGATTTTTCTTAGTTCTTTAGACGACATTGCACCTTTCTTCTTCCTCAACTCTATAAGTGATTAGAGTTGAGTTGTACCACATCCAATATAAAAATGTCGGTTTGATTATGCTTTAACACTAATTCAGCGATCTTAAACATCTTGGTCTCCCGGGCATATCAAATGCTTCTTAGCAATTACTGTTCATGAACAATCTCCTCCAAAACTCCTTATTGCCTCTTGAAATGCGTTTTCCATGTTTTTAGCATATTTTTCCCATGACAAGTTTTTCACAACGTATTCATAGGCGTTTTCCCCAATTTTTCTACGCATTTTTGGATTATTCATCAGCCATTCTGCTCGCTTTGCAATTTCTTGCGGTTTTGCATGTTCAACCACAATGCCATTCACCCTACTTTGAATGATCTCAGATGCCCCAGCTTGTCTTGAAACTATCACAGGCTTTGCAGCGGCCATAGCCTCGGCTACTACTAAGCCCCATGGTATTTGGGAAGGAAAAACAAACACATCACAGGCAGCGTAAACTTTAGCAAGCTCTTCATCGCTAACACTGTGTAAAAACAATACTTTGTGTCTCACGCCAAATTTTTCGCTTAACTTTATTAATTCTTCACGCGAACCAGCACCGTCCAAGATCAACTTAACGTTATCATAATTTTTAGATAAGTAATAAAGTGCTTTAACAGAATCAGATTGCCGCTTATAAGTACTTATATTACCCACATGTAACAAAACGAAATCGTTTTCAAGCTCATGCTTTTTCCTCACTTCCTTCCCAGAAGCATTATGAAATAATTCAATATCCACACCACTTCTAACCACTTTAGACAACCTGTTGTAAAATTTCCTTACCAAGCTTTGAACAACATGCGATAAAACTACAATCTCATCGATGTATTCAACCGCAATTTTGTCGAAAATCTCAAAAAGCGGCCAATTAATTTTACTAAATCCTTCCCTTTGTTCGCTATGCCAAAACCAGAAAGGCGGTTCATTGCACATCCATACAACAGGAACTTTCAAGTTTTTCTTAGCAATAAACGCAGCCCATTCTGTTGGAAAATTATGATTATTAATAATATCAAATCCTTTAGGTATCCTTCTTCCCAAGTCAAGCATCATAGGAAACAAATAACTGTAAAACTGCGCTCCCAAAATTCTTCGGATTAATGTTCGGTCAGAAGAAGTCTTCTCAACCTTTTTATCAAATGAACTGCGGCGCGACCTAAATGGTGGAAATGGATGTGAAACAACATTTACTTTTAAATATTTTAAAATCTCAGGATAACATCTTTCTGGATCAACACCATTCGTAAATACTTCGACTTCATGTCCAAGTTTTTGCAGTCCAAAAGCCAATCTTAAAATTTGTCTCTCTCCACCCCCACGTTCCATTAATGGAGTATGAAGCATAGCGATTCTCATGATTCGCACCGCTCAAGTTTTTTAGAACGCTCAAGCTTTATAATTGAATCCTTTATATAAAAATGGCACTTGGACATTGAGGGCAAAAACATGAAAACAAAAATTAACACAGCAATTATCTTAGTCGGCGGAGCAGGCTTAAGAATGCGCCCTCTCACAGAGGACATGCCAAAATGTATGATACCCTTACATGGCAAACCTTTATTGTATTGGACGCTAATTTGGCTAAAAAAATACGATTTCCAAAATATTATTTTAGGGGTCGCATATCGCAAAGAAATGATAATGGATTACATCAAGAAAAATCCGCTAGGTATAAACATAAACTTTAGTGAGCATACTATTGAAGGAGGAACCGCGGAAGGTTTCAAGCTTGCCATTCAAAGATACATTAACGACGAGAATTTTCTGGCAATGAACGGAGACGAATTCACAAATTTAAATTTAGAGAACTTTACAGATTTTCACTTAGAACATAAGCCAGTTGCAACAATCGCTGTATCCTCAATGAGGTCGCCCTTTGGGATACTCGAAATTGATGAAACTAACATAGTTGGTTTTCAGGAGAAGCCAATTCTGAATGATAAAATTGTTAGCATAGGCATATACATGTTCAATCATAAAATATTGGATTATCTGCCTCCTAAAGGGTCTGTGGAAAAATCAACTTTTCCTTTGCTAGCACAAAAGAGACTACTGAAAGCATATAAACTTCGGGACAAGGAAAGATGGTTAACTATTAATAGTGTTAAGGACCTCTCTTTAGCGGAAGAAGAATTTGAATTAATTCGAGGAGACATAAAATGGCGAAAGTCTTGATAACAGGCATTTTGGGATTTATAGGAAGCCCTCTTGCAGAAAAATTAGTAGACGACGGTCATGAAGTTTACGGGTTTGTCAGAAGAGTTGCAAACAGAAGTCTAGAAGTTATCAACAAAATCTTGAAAGACGTTGTGTTAATCACTGGAGATATAACAGATTATGTTTCTATTCGCAATGCACTAAAAACTGCAAATCCTGATTTCGTTTTTCATCTAGCAGCACTGACGCCTGTTCGTGACTCTTTTGAACGTCCTTTTGAATACCAACAAACAAATTTTCTGGGAACAATGAACATAGCACATTCCATGCTCGAATTGTCGGATCCCCAGAGCAGGAGAATTATCGCTGCATCAACCGCAGAAGTCTACGGTTTGCAAGGAAAAGAACCATTGAAAGAAGATTTGCCCCTTAAACCTTCAAGCCCATATGCAGTTAGCAAGGCTGCTGCAGATGCTTACCTTCAAATGATGTTTCATACATACACTCTAAACGGTACAATATTAAGGCCTACAAATACATACGGAAGAAAGTTTGATACCAGTTTCATAGTTGAGTATTTAATAACTCGCATGCTTAAAGGAGACAAGATATACGTTGGCGCACCAGACTCCATAAGAGATTATATGTATGTAGATGACCACGTGAACGCCTACTTATTATGCATGAAAAACAACAAAGCAAAGGGCCAAATTTACAATGTAGGAACCGGAATTGGCACGACCAACAGAGAATTAGCTGAAATAATAGCTGAAAAGATCGGATACGACAAAAAAAGAATAGTACTTGGGTCTTATCCGCCTGGCTACCCGTATCGCCCGTTAATTTCTGACCAGCCCTACATAGTGTTAGATTCAACAAAAATCAAAAAAGAAACCCGGTGGACGCCCAAGGTCTCCCTAAAGGACGGCATAGATAGAACGATTTCTTATTTCAAAGGTAGATAGACAACAGAGAGTAATAAGATAATTAACTTTTTTATTCGCTGGTTACATTCTTATTACTGGAATAAACGCTGTCACGTGTCGGAACAGGTTGAGAAGCCATAAAATGAGACTGATTATAACAGGTGCTAGTGGATTATTAGGCAGCAAAGTAGTTAACCTTGCTAAACAACAATATGAAGTCATACCCTTACACAACACTAATCCACTTCATCCAAACTCAATTCAGGTTGACATCACAAATCAAAACCAAGTACTGCATCTCTTCAACAAACTCAAACCGTCCGTAGTGATCCACACAGCTTCTGAAACAAATGTGGATAAATGCGAAATCCAAAAAGAGCAAGCGTGGAAAATAAACGTAGAGGGAACACGCAACCTAGCTGAAGCTTGCAAAAAAGCAGGCTCAAAACTCCTTTACATTTCTACGGATTATGTCTTTGACGGTGAAAAAGGCAACTACACAGAACAAGACAAGCCAAACCCCATAAATTACTATGGTATCACAAAGCTTGAAGGAGAAAATCAAGTCATTCATAGCCAAAACTATGTTACACTGCGCACAAGCGTTCTATACGGCTGGCACCCTTGGAAACAAAACTTCGTCACATGGATAATGAACTCCCTAAAACAAAATAAAGCAATTATAGTAGTCGAGGACCACTATAACACGCCAACTCTGGCAGATAACCTAGCCGAAATAATTATTGAAAGTATACAGAAAAACCTACAGGGCTTATATCACGCTTCAGGAAGCCAAAGAATAAGCCGTTACGAATTCGCTCTGCAAATCGCAAAAACCTTTAACCTAGACCACAGCCTAATTAAACCCATAAAAATGAGCCAGCTAACTACTTGGGTAGCTAAAAGACCCAAAGACTCATCTCTGACCGTAAGTAAGATGAAGACGCAATTAGAAACGAAGCCCCTTAATATAATTGAAGGATTAAGCAAAATGAAGGAAGTTGAACATGGATGAAAGGTGTAATACTCCATGGCGGACGTGGCACAAGGCTTAGACCATTAACTCAAACAGGACCAAAACAACTAATACCAGTAGCAAACAAACCCATATCTCAATATGTGCTAGAAGATCTAAAAAATTCTGGAATGCGCGACATTGCCATAATCCTCGGAGACATAATGCCAGAGAAAGTCAAAGAATACTACGGAGATGGCAGTCAATTTGGCGTAAGCATATTGTATCTTTTCCAACAAAAACCAGCAGGAATAGCCCATGCAGTAAGCTTAGCAGAAAATTTTACAAAAGACAGCCCATTCGTCGTATACTTAGGTGACAACTTACTAAAGGGCGGTATCTCCAATTTCGTCAAAGAGTTTTTGCAAGAAAAGTATGACGCTATGATACTTTTGTGTAAAGTGGAAAATCCACAACAGTTTGGAGTGGCGGAATTCAGCAAAGATGGGAAGCTTATTCGCTTAACAGAAAAACCTAAAGAGCCACCAAGCCAATACGCCCTCACTGGCATATACTTCCTTACCCCAGCAATTTTCAAGATGATAAAACAACTGAAGCCTTCGTGGCGAGGCGAGCTGGAAATAACTGAAGCCTTACAACTTCTGATAGACAACAAATACAATGTAGGCTACAGATTTGTAGAGGGATGGTGGAAAGATACAGGCACAGTCGATGACATTATAGAAGCTAACAGGCTTATCTTAGACGGTCTGGAAACAAAAATAGAGGGAACAGTTCAAGACAAAAACTGTATACAAGGACGAGTGACGATAGAAAAAAACACTATAGTAAAATCTGGCGCTCTGATCCGCGGCCCAGTAGCCGTCGGAAAGAGCACAATGATAGAAGAAAACGTCTACATAGGGCCTTATACTTCTATAGGCAGCAACGTGACAATCAAAAAGGGCGAAATAGAAAACTCGATAATAATGGACAACTGTCTCGTAGAAATCACTGATAAAATAATTGACAGCCTCATAGGACCAAACACTGAAGTAATCACAAACAAGAAAGGGCCGAAAGGACGCAAACTAATTGTAGGTGAAAGCTCCAAAATAGTTCTGTGAAGGAACCCGAAATGATAGATGATGTTCTAATCAAACAACTAAAACTCATAGCAGACGAAAGAGGCTGGCTTATGGAAATTTTGAGAAACGACTGGGAGCACTTCCAAAAATTCGGGCAAATATACGTTACTGCAGCATACCCCCATGTCGTTAAGGCTTGGCACATGCACAAAAAACAAACAGACAACATAACCTGCATAAAAGGCATGGTAAAACTTGTCCTATTTGATAGCAGAGACAAATCCAAAACGAAAAATGAGATAAACGAATTTGTTATTGGTGAAAAGAACCCTTTGCTGGTGAAAGTGCCTCCAAGAGTCTGGCACGGATTTAAGACTATAAGTGAAGAGTACGCGTTAGTTGTGAATGTACCTACTGAACTATATAATTATGACAAGCCGGATGAGTACCGGTTGCCACCCGATACAGATAAGATTCCCTATGATTGGAAGCTTGCCCCATGGCTAAAGCACGGGTGAAAAAGTGAAAATACTAGTCACTGGCGGTGCAGGTTTCATAGGGAGCAATTACATACGCTATGTGCTTGCAAAATATCATGACATAAAAGTAGTAAACCTAGACTTGCTCACGTATGCTGGACGAATGGAAAATATTCGTGACTTCATGCATGATTCGCGCCACAAATTTGTTAAGGGTGATATCCGCGATAGAAAGAAGATTCAACGGATAGCGAAGGAGGGTTTCAATGCAGTGGTTAATTTTGCTGCGGAAACCCATGTTGATAGAAGCATAGTTGAGGCTGGCTCATTTATTACGACGGATGTTTACGGCACTTATATGCTTCTTGATACTGCTAAAAACAATAATGTAGAAAGATTTATGCAAGTCTCTACTGACGAGGTTTATGGAAGCATAGAGAAGGGGTCATTTAAGGAAAGTGACAATTTGCAACCGTCAAGTCCATATTCCGCTAGCAAGGCTGCCGGGGACCTTATGGTTTTGGCTTTCTACAAGACGTATGGCTTATCTGTGACGATAACAAGAAGCTCAAATAACTTTGGACCGTACCAGCACTTGGAGAAGTTTATACCAAAAATGACCATTAGAGCTTTTTATGATAAAAAACTAACATTGTACGGAGATGGACAACAAGTCAGAGACTGGCTTTATGTAATGGATAACTGTGAAGCAATAGATACGATATTGTGGAAAGGAAAAGCTGGTGAGGCCTACAATATTGCTTCTGGGAACGAATACAAAAACCTGGAGGTTGCCCGACTAATTCTTCAAACTTTAGATAAGCCTGAATCTCTAATAACCTTGGTTTCAGACAGACCTGGGCATGATCGCAGATACTCTTTAGATACATCCAAGATTAGAAAACTAGGTTGGCGTCCAAGGCGCATGTTTGAGGATGCTTTGAGGGAGACTGTTGAATGGTATATCAAAAATGAACGGTGGTGGAAGCCTCTGCTTACTGATGAATTTGTTCAGTCAGATGAGCCTTGGTTAAAGAGAACAAAAATAAGTTAAGATTGTTTTTGGCATGAAAATCTATTTGTTACTGTTTAATGAGTAGTTGCTTCAAAATTTTTGTCAGACGATTGCCAAAAGCTTCTATTGTGAAATCACGTGGTATGGATGCTGTTTCTTCTCTTTTCATGAGTAGATAAGTTGAATTCAGTCGTGAGAGGATTTGTTGCGCCCCCAGTTCTGGGTCTCTGTCTATTAAGAATCCGCCTGGCTGTTCTGTTTTTACCCATGGGTAACGTTTGAAGTAGATTGCTGGTGTTCCACAAAGCAGGGATTCGTGGTTTGCCTGTCCATCATTTATGGTTATGAATGGATGCGGATAAAATGTAAGGTCAGCGGCTGAGTAATATGTGGGAAGCAGCTCTCTTTCTATCCATCCGTAAATTTTCACCTTATTTTGAAGATTGTATTGTTTTATTCTTCGTTTGAATTCTTCTATTCCTTGTCCGCGTCCAAAAACATGCAGCTTTACTTTTGGGTTTTTATTGGCTAAGCATCGAAAGATTTCGAGTGCGGTGAAGGGGTCTTTTTCGTAGTCTTTGCATGAAGCAATGCGTTGGGTGCTCTCGATCCGTGATACCATTAAAATGTTTATTTCTTTTCTGTTAAATCCAATCTTTTTTGCAGAAGTATCCCTATCTAGTCTATGGAATAGTTTGGCATCAACTATGTATTCTTTAAAATTTTTAACTTTGTTTCTAGGCAGCTTTAGAATCTTGAAAAGGCAGTATTCTTGTTCAGGGTCTAGGCTGACTAATGTTAAGGATGCGAGACGTAGGCTTAGGCGATAGACTGAGACAAAAATATAATATTTCCACCTGCCTGATTGCGCGTACCAGCGGAGGGAACCTCCAAACCACATAATCATCGTTGGCCTAAAAATTCTTAAGATTAGGTTCAAAAAGGGGATTTCGTAATCCCAAAGATGCAAAATAATGTATACATCAACTTTGTGCCGCGGCAGCTGCTGTATAACTCGAATTGCATACATCAGATTTTCTATGGCGATGATGATTTTGCGAAGGAAGCTTTTGCCTATTCTTTTGGCAAGTTTGCCTAAGATTGGTATTGAGCATTGTAGAACTGTTGTGTAGGTTTTTTCATCGGTATGTTTAAGAATGAAGGATTTGTCTAGATTTGTGGTAGCATAACTGATGTTTTCAATGTTGTGCATTGATAGTGCTTCGCAAAACATGCATCTGGGCTTACCTTTCATATTATCAAACCGCGAGCCTGTTTTTAAGAAAGCAACTTTCATGACGTGTAAGCCTCATTGTGTAAATCTAGAAACTCTTATAAAATGTCTTCTAGCCGATAACATTTTAACGGTTACACGAAAGCTAACATTACATCGAACTCGCAAGATAGGAGAGAAGAAACGTAGGTGTTGAATGATGTGCGGGTCCCGTTATAGATACTATGATAAGTATGTTTTGTTTAAGGATCGAATGGTTAATGATTATTTGTTTCACATCAAAAATAGAACCATTATTTTTGACAAGGATGGTATACCTTTGGGAAAAGCACCTAATGAGAAAAGAGGTGGTCAGGATTATCCAGCCTATGTGTATAATCCTGTTGGAGTTGCCAATCATGGTTTATTTTTATACAATGATTTGATAGAAAATGCAAATCGCTTAGCTTTTGGGGTTGATAGGAGAGCTGCCTTTGATAAGCAAGTTTTTTGGTTAATCAAAAATAAAACAGGCAAGGGGAATATGAGCTTTTGGTACCATAACTATCCAGCTTTCGCTCATGGTTGTAAACCACCTTGGAAGTCTGCTTTAACTCAAGGTTTGATATTGAGTTTGCTGTTGAGGGCGTGTCACCTTACTGAAAGTGAAGAGATTTCTGGGCTTGCAGAAAGAGTTGCAAATTCGATGAAGACTCCAACTTCTGAAGGGGGCTTCTTATACGTAGATGATAATGGTGATTATTGGTATCAAGAGTATATGGGGAACCTCGGATATGTTTTGAATGGTTTTATTTTTTCGATTTGGGGTATGTATGATTATTACTTGTACTCCAAAGATGAGGAGTGCAAAATGATTTTTGACAAATGTATTGATACACTTAGGAAAAACTTGAAAAGGTATGATTGGAGAATGGGAATAGCGAAATGGTCAGTTTATGATCTTAAGGATAAAAATCCTGTTGAATTAGTATATCACAAACTACATGTTAGTTTACTAAGAGATCTATACACGATAACTAAGGAGGAATTTTTACTTGACTATGCTAATCGATGGGAAGGTTATATCAGTCAACCGAATATGTTGCTTGTAAATATATGTAGGCATGCACGTGCGCAGGCTTTAAAATTATTTAAGAGGTTGAAGAGAGCTTAACCATCGAAAAAGGAGTGGATGCGTATTGCGTGTTTTGATGTTTCATGATTGTGCGTTTGTTGGAAAAGAACTTGGTGAATATCTAAAATCGAATAAGGGTTTTGATGTTTCTTTTCTATCGTATCCAATGCAGACTAAAGTTTCTGTTCCGTTTATGGCGCAAAAACTACGTAAGTATTGCGATAAAGAAACCTTGGTGCATGTTCATTATTGTCGTTATCCTGCGTACGTAGCTATGCTTAGCCGTAAACCCTACATTATACATTGTCATGGAACGGATGTGCGTTATGGTTTAAATTGGTGGCAGAAACAAGCATTGAAAAAATCTAAGAAGAACATAATATCTGTACTAGATATCCATACATATATCCAGAATCCAATTTATCTCCCGAGACCTATCAATACACAGAAATTCTATTCAACCAAAGCACATGAGGGAAATAAAGTTTTGTACATTAAAAAAAGTTACGAAGACCAAAGCGAGAAACTGGCAAGGTTTTGTAAAGAATTCGGCTTTGATCTAACGATTAAGCAGCATATGGCAATTCCCTACGAGGAGATGCCAAGGTTCCTAAACGAATTCGACATTTTTGTAGATCAACGGGTGTTCTTTCCTGAACCATCTAAGACAGGTTTGGAAGCGATAGCATGTGGATTGGCTGTGGTAACTCCCTGCGACGATCTAGAAACCACTCTTGAATCTTTCAAAGATTTAGATAAACGGGAAAAGATGGTTACGCTGCAGAACAGTAAATTTATGACTAAACATGCCCTAGATGAAGTTGCGAACCAATTGCTTCAAATATATGAAAAGGTGTTCGCTAATCTATGATAGCCCTTGATATAGGTGCGGGTTCGCATTTTACACATGTTCCAAGAGCAGTAAATATAAATGCAACTGTGAAAACGGATGTTCTTCTCACAGATGAGAATCGTTGGTTTATAGATGTAGTTTGTGATGTCCAATACTTACCTTTTAGGGATAATATATTTGACGTTGTTTTCTGTAGTCACGTTATAGAGCATACGGAAAACCCATTACTGTCACTAAAAGAAGTGTTAAGAGTTACCAAGGCCGATGGAGTAGCTGAAGTCTGCACGCCTTATCGATTCAGTAACGATGCTAAATCAGTACAGCATAAACATTACTTCAACAAGAAATGGTTCCTCAAAACTTTAAGGCACTTTCATATAAGAGTTAATTATAGGCCGAGACCAAACGCAGGCTTAACATTGTCTATTCCACCCATCCCAATAGAACTTCACGTCATAATATGCAAAAAGTATTGACAAAGTCTATAGGAGAATAATAGCGTTACTGCATCTAAGTCAATGTTTAGGAATACATGGTTGCTTTTGTTTTGGGAGCGCCCACGTATCCTCCCTTTATAAGGATTTCAAGTTTCTGCTCCAAACCTTTGATTCTTCTTTTCTCCTCATCGGTAAGCATTCCTTGCTTCTCAAGAATCTTTTTCAATCCTCTCAAAAGCTCAAGATAAAGCGGCGTAAAAGCTTCTTGCCAATATCCCGGATACATCTTGTAAAGGTAAGGATTCGCTTCCACAGTGATATCAATTTCAGACTTCCAGAGCGCACTACCCTTCATATGAAACCAGCCAATAACACAAGCAGTTGGAACACCCACAACCAAAGCAATTACCGCAAATAACCAAAAACGTGGAAACAAAGCCTCAAGCATAGGAATATTATTGATTGCCAAATAGTACACGGTAACAAGCGTTGTCACGAAACCCAAAAGAAAACTCAAGTAAGTACTATAGCCGATTCTAAAATAGTACCACATTCTGAAGATAAACTTTGAATTTCTCATTTCAATTCCTCACATAACCCTACTCCAACAATTAAATATAAAACTACATCTATCCAATCAATTCTTCTCTAAACGCATACATTTCTGAAAGCTTAATTATTATCCCTTTAATTACATCTTCCTAAAGGAGAAATAGGAGATATGCACAAGCTTTCGTTTATTGGCATGGGTTACGTCGGTCTCTGCACCGCAGTATGTTTCGCAAACGGAGGCTTCAAAACTATAATCTCTACGAAAGACCCAGAAAAAATAAAAATGGCTAAAAAGGGAATACCTTCGTTCTACGAACCCCAACTTGAAGAACTACTAAAAAAGGCCATAAAAACCAAAAATTTAAAGGCTGTTGTTGGGCGGAAGGGGGCTATTTTGGAAACAGACATATCATTCATAACTGTTGGAACACCGTCGCAACCAGATGGAAGCGTCGATCTTAGATTCGTCGAAGAAACAGCTAAGGAAATAGGCGAAGCACTAAAAGAAAAAGAAAACAGTCACCTTGTAGTTGTAAAAAGTACTGTTCCACCGGGCACAACGGAAAATCTCGTAAAAACAAACATAGAAAAACAAAGTGGAAAAACATGCGGTAGACACTTTCAACTGTGTTTTAATCCAGAATTCCTACGCGAAGGAAACGCCATCTACGACACTCTCCATCCAGACTATATAGTCATAGGAGAACATGATAAAAAATCAGGAGACACCCTCGAACAAGTCTATAAGCAATTTTACAGCAAAAGCACTCCACCAATAGTGAGGACAAATCTGCCAACGGCAGAACTCATAAAATACGCAAACAACGCCTTCCTAGCCACAAAAATAAGCTTCATAAACACCCTCGCGAACGTGTGCGAAGAAATCCCTGGAACAGACGTCACAAAAGTGGCTGAAGCCATAGGAAAGGATCATAGAATAACCCCATATTTCTTAGGGGCAGGATTAGGCTGGGGAGGAAGTTGCTTCCCCAAAGACGTAAAAGCCTTCATTGCCTTATCCAAAAAACTCGGCTACAACCCAACTCTAATACAAGCAACACAAAAAGCCAACCAAGACCAAATAAAATTCACAATACAGAAAGTGAAAAATGAACTTAAGACGTTAAAAGGAAGGAAATTAGCTATTCTGGGCTTGGCCTTTAAACCAGACACAGACGACATGAGGGAAGCTCGTTCAATAGAAATAATAACCCAGCTTCTAAAACAAGGAGCAAAGATAACTGCGTACGACCCGATGGCAACTTCTAACGCCAAAGAAATTTTGAAAGAAATAATAAGCTATGCTTCTTCAGCAATTGAATGCTTGAAAAACGCCGACTGCGCCGTATTAGTGACAGAGTGGAATGAGTTCAAGAAACTAGAACCAGAAGACTTCACCAAAAACATGCGGAAACCAATCTTAATAGACGGCAGAAGAATTTACAACCCAGAAAGATTCTCCAAAAAACTACGCTATGTAGCAATAGGCCTAGGAAAACCCTTAAAACCACAACTTTAATTTCACCTCCCAACAAGAACTACATGAGGTTGCACTTTGCTTAAAAAAGCAGTAATCCCAGCAGCAGGCCTCGGAACAAGACTGCTACCAATAACAAAAGAACTCCCCAAAGAAATGCTTCCAATAGTCGCCCTAATGAAAAATGGTCAACCATGCCTAAAGCCCATGCTGCAAGCAATCTTCGAGCAATTATACGACGTAGGCTTCAGAGAATTCGCCTTTATCGTAGGCAGAGGAAAAAGAGCAATAGAAGACCATTTTTCACCAGACGAAGACTTCATACAACACTTACAAAACAAAAAAAGAAAAGACCTTGCAGAGGACCTTCAAGACTTTTACAACAAAATAAACAACTCAAATATTATCTTTATAAACCAACCAAAACCAAAAGGATTCGGAGACGCCGTCAGCCGAGCCGGATTTTTCACTGGAAACGAAAAATTCCTCATGCAAGCAGGCGACGACCTAATAATCTCGAAAAGCAACAATCACCTAAAAAGAGCCACAGAAACCTTCGAAAAACATGGGGCAGACACACTGTTCCTAGTTGAAGAAGTTACAGACCCCAGACACTATGGTGTTATAACCGGGGAAGAAATAAAACCAAGTCTTTTCAAAGTAACAAATATTGTTGAAAAGCCCAAGAAACCTCCATCAAACCTTGCCATCATTGCCCTTTACATCTTCAAACCCATAATATACAAAGCGATTAACGAAGTAAAACCCGACGAAAAGGGTGAAATCCAGCTGGCAGATGCCCTTAAACTGTTGGTAGAATGGAACTGCAAAGTTTATGGTTTAAAACTAAACCCAGCTGAGAGAAGAATTGACATAGGCACGGCTGAATCCTACTTGGCAATGTTAAAAACAGTGGTAATAGGCAAATAATCATTTAGAGGTTTCAAAGAACTTCGATATCTTATCTGAAACGTATTTGACTTCACGTTTAGTTAATGTTGGATACATTGGTATTGAAAGCACTTCGTCAGCAAATTTTTCAGTGTTCTTTAATGTTGGTTGAGCTCCCAAAAGACTAGTTATGGCTGGTTGCTTATGAATTGGAAGTGGATAATGCACAAGCGTGGAGATTCCTTGCCTACTTAAAAATTCCTTAAGTTCATTACGTTTTCTAGTTCTTATCACGTATAGATGGTAAACATGCTTAGCCCACGGCTCCTCAACAGGCGTAATGACTAAATCCTTTAAAGCTTGATTATACATCCTTGCAATATTTCGCCTAGCTTCATTCCATCCCGGAAGCTTTTCCAACTGTTTAATTCCAATAGCCGCTTGAATCTCATTAAACCTTAAATTGTAACCCTTCAACTCGAAGACATACTTATCCCGTCTCCCATGATCCCTAAGCTTCCTAACAATCTCTGCAATTTCTTCAATATTCGTTACAATAGCACCGCCATCACCACAAACGGTCATGTTTTTTGACGGGTAAAAGCTAAAACATGCAACATGCCCAATTCCACCAGCTTTCCTTCCCTTATACTCTGCACCATGAGCTTGACAAGCATCCTCAATAACGTAAATGTCATTCTCTTCTGCTATCTCCAAAATTACATCCATGTCAGTAGGATGACCATATAGATGGACAGGCATTATGGCTTTAGTTCGCTTCGTCACTGCTTCTCTTATCTTTTCAGGATCCACTGTGTATGTTTTTGCTTCTATATCCACAAAGATGGGCTTAGCTCCAACTTCTATAATGGGGGTGGCTGAAGATATGAAGGAGAAAGATGGAATTATGACTTCATCTCCGTGCTTAATGTCTAACGCTAGCAAAGATAGGAAAATGGCAGCTGTTCCAGAGCTGACGCACACTGCATTCTTTACACCGCAAAACTCGGCAAATTTCCTTTCAAATTCTTGAACCTTTTCATGCAGAATGTACCATCCGCTATCTAAAACTTCCAAGACAGCCTTCTTTATTTCATCATCTACATAGACCTTCACTAATGGAATATTCATTTTCTCCTCCATGAGTAAACCTCCCCTCGTTTGTAAAATCCCAATGGACATTCAATTTCTTCAATCTTCTTAATAACTCTGGCTGGATTACCAGCAACAAGACGATTAGATGGCACATCCTTAGTAACAACAGATCCAGCCCCCACAAGAGAATTTTCGCCAATTTCCATTCCTGCTAGGATGACAGCCCCAGCACCAACAACAGCATTCTTATCTATAATAGGTCCGTGACAGCATTTTTTGTTAGGAATTGGAGCGTATTTTTTAAATGCTGGACATGGTGGATGGAGCACATTTGTCATGATGACGCCAGGTCCAATCCAGGCGTTCTCTTTTATTAGCGTGTATTCTGGTATGAAACAACCCGAGTGAATCTTTACATTATCCATTACTTCGCATTCACGTTCTACTATTGATCCAGCGCCTATGCTAACATTGTTGTGTATCCGATTTTTCTCCCTTATCCGAGCGTTGTCACCTGTCTGAAAGTTGTTTCCAATAACGCTTCCAGTGTAGATTATCGTTCCAGATCTTATAATAGGAAAATCACCTATAACCAACATCATTCCATTAGTTTTGGCTCCAGCAAGCGGCTTGCCTAAAACCACAAAATCTTCCACTATAGGATTCTTTCCAATCTCAATAGGCTTGTAAACAACCACATTTTTATTTAATTTCATCTATTTTCACACTTCTTTTTAGGCGGGCGGATTCCAACGCTTTTTCTGCAATCATTACAACTCTTGATGCTATTTCACCATGAGCTATAGGCTTCCTTCCAGTTTTAAGACATTCTACAAAATCTCTAAGCTCAAGTTTAAGCGGTTCTTCAAATTTCACATCTAGAGATGTTGACCCTGCATCCACGGCTTTAGGTGTTCCTTTATTTATTTCCATGTAAATATTGTGGAGGGTTACTGTTTGTTTTGAAAGGTCAGATGTTACACTTTTCTTGCCTCCAATAATCGTTAAATCCCGGTAGTTACCTGGCGGTAGCCAACTACCTTCAATAATTCCAACAGCACTGTTCCTGTATCTTAGAAAAAGAATCGCCAAATCCTCAAATTCTTCTCTTCCTAGAAAATGAGCCACATTGCATGTGATTTCTTCTGGAATTTCTTCAAGCAAATAATCGTAAATATCAATGTGATGCACTGCAAAATTTAACAATGCGCCCACGTCTACTCTTGGAACCTTGAAGCCCATATAGTGTCCAAACATGTAGTAAATCTTCCCTAATTCCCCAAGGTCAATTAATTCTTTAATTTTTTTTACTGCTCGATTATACCTGAAGATATGCCCAACCATCAAAATTCTATCTTTATTTTCAGCAATTTGGACAAGTTTTCTTGCGTCAGCATAGTTTGTAGCTAAGGGTTTTTCCACGAAAACATGTTTTCCCGCTGCTAAGCATTCTTGGCATACTTCGAAATGAGTGTCTGCAGGAGTTACTATATCAACAGCATCAATGTCACTTTTCAAAAATTCATTCAAGTTCGAGGTGGCTTCCACATTATAATTTCTTCTGACACTCTCTAAAATTTCAACCCGTTTATCAACAACTCCATAAAGTGTACATAACCCATCCTCTTCTAGCTCTTTAAGTACACGTAAATGATTCTTGCCGAATCTTCCGATACCAACCAAAACAATTTTCGGCTTCATTATGCTTCTACCATCGTATTAACATTGAAGTTTAGCTACTCTAAATCTTTTCCAGTTATATTAATGTACTCACAACAGTTTTTATAGAAATTGGAAGCGAACTTAAGGTAATGGTTTATCGTTTTATACTCGGGGTTTACCACTCCATCTTTTAGGATTTTTTAAAATCCATTTGATCTCCTCTGCTACTCCATCGCGAAACTTTATTTCTGGATGCCACCCAAGAATTTTTGAAGCCTTACTGCAATCTAAAACGAAATTCTTCAATTCGCCTTGTAACCTGATACGTTCTGGTTGAAAACTTGATGCAGACCCTTCTGCTGGATTATCATAAATAACATCGAGCTTTTTATTAGACATCTCTACCAAAATATTTGCAAGTTCTTCGATGGAAGTGCCTTGTCCACTCCCCAAGTTAAATACTTCTCCTGCTGCTTTTTCGTTTTTTATGGCTTGAATGTGGACTCGAGCAATATCCCTTACATAAACAAAGTCTCTGGTTTGTTTTCCATTTCCAAACACAACTGGGGGCTTGTCTTCTAAATAGATTCTTTTGATAAACATTGTAAGAACGCGACCAAACCATTCTTTAGGACCGTAGACTATGCCATATCTGAAGGCAGTGGTATTTAGGCCAAACAACTTATGATACTGTATGACATAGCGCTCTGCGGAGAGCTTGCTGACTCCGTACGGCCAATGAGGTTCTAGAGGGTGCTCCTCATTAATTGGTATGTATTTTGCTTCTCCGTAAACCGCTCCTGAAGATGCAAACAAAATCTTTTCAACATTATTTCGTAACGCTTCGTTCAGTACGTTCAACGTTCCTAGAATGTTAATCTGAGCATCTCTCTGTGTGTCCTTTATTCCAGTATACACCTCCAATTCTGCGGCTAGGTGGTCTGCAATTCCAATTTTTTCTTTTTTAAAAGCACTGTTTAATGCTTTTTCGTCTAAAATCGAACCTTTAATTATTCTTAGTCGTTCATCTTTGATATGTCTCAAGTTTTCCATAGTTCCCGTAGAGAAGTCATCAAAAACTATTACTTTATTTGCTCCGTTTGCCAAATATTCTTCGGTTAGATATGAACCTATGAATCCTGCTCCACCAGTAATTAGAACGTTCTTCCCTTCAACATCCATTTTTATCCATCTTCACTGCTCAATTTCTTTGATTATTCTTTCTATAATGTCCACGGGGTTTTCAAGGTTTTCCAATAGATCTTTAATATCCCATTCTTTGCCTAGAAGCCTTTTACTGTAGCTGAGCACCTTATCAGGGTTTACTGTGAATATGGGAAAGCCCTTTTTTGATAAATAGTTATTTACATGGTATCGACCAAGTAACGGGATGACTATTGTTGGAACCCCTTGTAGGGAAGCTTCACGGGATATTGTTCCTCCCGCACTAATAACCAAATCTGCTTGAGACACCAAGCTGGCAGTGTCAATGAATTCTTTTGGCACAATTAAGCCCTTCTCTGGCTTTCTTTGGTAACGCGGTAAAAATAGAACATTACCTAACGATGTCAATTTTTTCGCCAAAAACTTGGTCACATCTTCTTCTCCTTTGGCATACGCTGCCTTTGACTCGAGTTCTCTAACTATAATTAATGGTCTCTTGTAATCGTACTTAATCGCGGGCTTGAAGTTTTTTATCCAAGCAACCTCGTCCACCCCATCGAATTGAAATATTTTCTTTATTCCATAACCTTCAACAGAACGCTTTGGTAAGGCTTTAGAAACCACTAAGAAATCAATTAGCTTCATTGTCAATCTATTTATAACGTCAGCAAATTCAGTGTCATGCGTTGCTATGTTAGGTATCCCCAAACCAAAAGCAACTCTACACAACTCGACTGAACGATGTGAGATGGCGACGTCTGGAACCTTTTTTTCAAACATCCTGCAAAATAGAAGTTGTCGTTTTGAGCTTTCCCTGAGCATTGAGAATTTTGAGGTAGGATCGTATCTTCCAATAGTGATAAATTCTTCCTTTAACAGTTTTGCCAGAGGCAACGTGTCCGGATGGCTTCGCGTGGTCAATGTGAGTTCGTGTCCAAGAGCTCTAAGTCTTTTTGCTATTGCAACTGCGTATCTAATCTGCTTTCCTGTACAAGCATCATACCATATTCTCATTCTAAATCCTCAGGAATTGACAACCAATTTCGTGTGCGGCTATAGCATCTGATTCTCGGTCACCAATGATTAAAACCTTTCTCGGATCCATTTCCAGCTTTTTTATTGCTATTTTGATTTGTTCTACTCTGTCTAGGCTATCTTCCCTAGTGATTATGAACTGGAATTTGAGTTTTAGTTTCTTTAAAATTATGTCTGCTGTTTGTCTGCCTTGTAAAGTGACAAGTACCAGTGGTTTGTTTGAATAGACATTGTAAAGTTTCATTCCCTTATCATTTATTGTCATTTCTGGCAAAGCTTGGAGTTCTTCACCATTCCATACTTCGAAGGCTTTCATACGTTCTTCCTTGTTTATTGTTTGCAAAGTTTTCGTTAAGCCTTCAATTTGATGAACCCTCATCAGTTTCTCTATTTTTCTGTAGAGCTTTTTGTAATTTATTGGAATATTTACAAGGGTTCCATCTAAGTCAAAAACAACAGCATCTATCATTTGTACATCTTTCCAATTATCTTTCCATTCTTAACAAGTTTTGCTGGCGCGTCTATATGCCTTATCCAGTAAACATCCCTGGGCAATATGTTATATTGTGGAATGTTCGGTAACGTTTCTTTATAGGCGATTTGCACATATAGATACGGTATATTGGCAAAGTGGTCTTTGCGAAAGATTTTGCTTGCGTAAGAAAAAAAGAAAGAGGTAGTGAACATTCTTCCAGCGTTGATTTCAGTTACGCACGGCATTCCTTCCTTATTATCTTTTAAATCTACACAAGCAATTCCTTCGAAGCCAGAGTCGATGGCTAATACGGCCTCTGTTCCAACTTTGTTTACCATTTCGTCGTGAATTGTTCTCTGAATGGATGGTGTGCCGGTTACACCTGAAGGTGCAAGAGTTGGATAAATGTATTCAATGCGCTCTCTGGCCATGGAAGTTATCAGTTCTCCATTTTTCCATAAACTATGAAAGCCCATGTTTCTTCCAGGCAGGTATTCTTGCGCGATGAACTCCCAATTTTTTTGGCGTGATTTCCAATACGTAATCCATGACAAAGCTGTTTCTTTATTGTATGCTGGAGTACTTCCTCTTCCACCTGCACCATGTTTGGCTCTAATCCAAATTGGACTTCCGAGCTCCCCAAATGCCTTATCAACATCTGATTCCTTGCGAATTTCTATGACCCTCGCCACTGCAACATCCTTTTTAAGCCACAGTTTTGCTGTTTCAAGCTTGTCTTGACATATGAGAACTATTTTCTTTGATGGAAGAAAGACGTTTGCTTCCAGTTTCTCTCGATTTTCAGAAACAACTGCTACCTCCATGTCTGGTTGAGGGTGAATAAACTCGATTTTTTCTTTCTGAATAATTGCATTCAATCTGCTTATATAATCCCTGTCTTCTGCTTTTGGAACTAAATATTTTCTATTTGTAGGAGCTAAATGAAGATAATTTTGATTTGCCTCCGTCCCAACTATAAAAAATTTTTCGGGGGCAATTCGAAGAGACATGATAAAATTTACGCCAGCAGGTCCGCCAGCTCCAGTTACAAGAATTTTTTTCACTTCATCACCCTGCTCGCAATATGAGATGGTCCTCTTCCATTATTAATTGTTTCCAAGATAGTTTGGATCATTAATAAATAAACTTTAAAATAGCAAAATGGCTTTAAAATCTGGGAAAGGGCCGGTCGTCTAGCTTGGTTAGGACATTGGCTTTACGAGCCAAAGGTCGCCGGTTCAAGTCCGGCCCGGCCCACTTTCATTCTTGACGATTTGCGTCACTTAACTGGTTTTCAGAACAATTCTTTATAGGTGTGTGAAGAAGATTTCTCCTCATGAAAACCCAAGCCATCAGTCGATTTAATGCATTCTTAATGTTGGTTTTGATTCTTTTTTGGGGGAGCTCATTTGTTATTGTCAAAATTGCATTGAAGGAAGGCTTAACTCCTATTGCAATAGCAACTTTTAGGTTTCTCATCGCAGGCGGACTATTTCTTATTGCAATTTTAATTGAGAAAAAAAGAAGAAACTACAAGCTTTTAGTCGAAAAGAAAGAGTTTCCAGTACTATTATTTCTGGCTCTTACTGGTGTAACTTTTTTCTTCACTGCTCAGTATACAGGTATTCAAATGGCAGGAGCTTCCATCGCTGCCATCTTGGTCTGCCTACTTTCGCCGGTTCTCATAACTGTTCTCTCCACTGTAATATTCAAGGAACATTTGGCGAAAAGACAGTTTTTTGGGATTGGAATTGCCGCATTAGGCACGTTCATTGTTGTTACTGAAGGCACTACAAGCTTTTCTAGTAACCGGGAATTCTTTGTTGGAAGCTTGATTTTGCTTTCCACTCCCTTTCTTTGGGCTACGTACAGCCTTCTCGGAAAGAAAATAATGAATAAGTATGATCCTTTTCTTGTCGTGGTTTACGTAAATGTCCTAGGAGGCTTATGTCTACTCTCTTTTTCCTTTGCTGAGAACTCTTTTTATCAAATTTTCACGATAAGTCTTAATGGATGGTTGGCAATTTTCTTCTTATCCGTTACGTGTTCGCTGTTGGGCTATTACATTTGGTTCTACGTAATGAAGCAAGTTGGAGCGGCAATAACTAGTTCGTTCCTGTTTGCAGAACCGTTGGTCACTGTGTTATTTGCGATTGTGTTTGTTGGAGAAGAATTGAGCATGTGTATTCTTGTAGGGGGTTTCCTAATTTTCATAGGAGTATACCTAGTTACTAGGAAATAAATACAGTTCAATAAGCTAGAAATTCTAGTACTTTTCTTGGATTAAATATCGTGAAGGTTGCATTTCTTAGATTTTTACCAATTTTCGGAATTAAGCCTGCAGCCTCTGTTCCAAGCTTACATGTAACGACAAACTCGAACAATCCCAACGGTTCTATATTTAATACGTCTCGGTTTAAACCTGCCTTCTTTAAAGCCAATTTAACCTCGTAAAATGATGCACCTAGTGTTATTAATCTGTCCAGCAGAGATTTTGTCCAGTTTCTATACTGGATAAGCTGTTTTTCTGAAAGCATGACTTCGATATGATTTTTCTCTTCGTCTACGTTAAGGATTTTAACAGCTGTTGGCAAGTTTTCAGAGAAACCAAAGAGTTCAACTAGTTTTTTAAAAGCGACTTTTCTTCCATCGACGAGCTGTGCTTGTAAATGTTGTAAGGGAATCGTAGCATCAATAATTTCAGGTGAAAAGACCCCTATGTCTATGTTGAATTCGCTTCTGCTTTTGTCCATGGCTATTAAACGGCCTTTTATAGTTAAGAATCTCTCTACGTCTTCCAAACGTTTTGGGCACAATCCTATCTCGTCAGCTAAATAGCGTAGCGCTACTTTTTCATCCTCCCCCGAAACAATTATCTGAATCCATCTGCGGGGGGTAACTTCACAAATCTTGGTATCAACTTTTAAGCCTTTAAGTGTGGACTTTAAAAGTTTGTCAACAAGCTTTAGTTGAAAACTGTTGTATACTTTTGCTTGTAAAGTCACAGTAGGCATTTACAGTCGCCAATTAAATCCAACATTTCCCTGTGTAACCTTCGTATTCTAGCAATGGCCGAAGGTGGCAACTCCTTAGAAAAATTTTTTATAGTTCTTTCTATCGACACCCTTCTTGAACCATCAATTAGCTTGTCTGCGTATGAAACGATTTTTTCCTCGAGGGTTTGTGGAACATAAATGTCCCTTGGCCATCCCAGTTTTTTTGCTTCTTTAGCTGTTATTCCTCCGCCAACATGCCTTTTTATTATTGAAATGATTGGTTTCGGTAATCCCAATGATTCTGCGATTTTGGCCCCCACTACTGCATGGTGGACACTGTGGGTTTTTGCTCGTCCAATGTCATGTAGAATGGCTCCTATTTCCACAAGCTCTAAATTGACTTCTAATTCCCTTTCTTTGCAGGTGTTTGCTATTTCCACGGCAAGTTCTGCCACTGCTTCGCAATGTTTTATCACGTTTCTTAAGCATCCACTTTGATGTAGATATTGCAAAGCTTGCTCTCTTGATGGAAGCTTTTCACTCACACAGCTCCTTCCTTAATAGTTCCACTTTCTTTGTTAGTGCTAAAACAATTTTGCCGTTGTCGTAATGCATTAGAGGTTTGCCACATGTTGGACATCGAAAGACAAGTTCCACAGCTTCCTCGAATGGAATTCGTTTACATCCAGGCACAAAGCAGTAGTAAAAGTCGTGGTTTTTCTCGTATTCAAGTCTAATGTTAAGCTTTTCGAGTACACGGCGTTTTTGGCTTAATATAAAGCCTTCTAGCTGATCTGGTTGCAATCTCCAGTGGAATATGAACCATCCAGTTTTCGGGTCGCGCGTTCTCCTTAAACTAACAAGAGAATGATCATAAAGTTTGTAGAGAATTTTACGGACGGAGTTTAGCCTTATGCCAGCTTTATTGGCTATTTCATCATCCGTTGTTTCATCGGAGTTTTTGAGAATTTCGATTAATTTAACGGCTTCTTCTTCGCCTAATGCTTCAGCAACTTTCATTAATGTTGCGTCGTCTATGGTTGATAACATAGCGAACCTTTTGCTCAACTGTTGAACACTATCTCTATATCATATATTTGTAATCTTTAATTTAAATCTCTTTATGAAATCTGAATTAGAACTTCAATTTTTTACTATTTTCTTTCCCCTTTTCTGAGGAATTATCTTCACTTTTGCATTCCCAAAACTTTTTTTCAATTCCTCTCCTTCGAATAGACGGTCTAAGAAAACAGCTAGGCTAGCACATTCTGAGTGGGGTTGATTCCCAATTGCTACATTAAAGTCGGAAAAAGTCTTTGAAAATAATTCTCTTGGAACTTTTTGGCTTCCCACAATGATTAAAATGTCTTTTCCAGATTCCCTAATCCTATGTAACACGTCGCTTGTTTGGACGTTTTCTCCATAAGCTGTTAAGTGGACAGCTATTCCGCCTTTTGCTTTCCAGTTTCTAACGGTTTCTTTCCAAGGGGTTACCATTTCAAAGAAAAACGGGCCACCCCAGTTTCTTGTGACTTCTTCAATTTTTTCCTTAATCTCTTCGTCTTTTATGTCCGTTAATATCAAACCTGAGGCTCCTAGCGCCCGAGCCGTTAATGCAACATGTGTTGTGAGCCTTGCATCCCTGTGCGGTCGGTGACCCCACCTTAATACTACGACTTTAGATGTATTTTCCACTTTGAAGGTTCTCCGTTGTTTAGACCTTTTCAAATTTTCCATCAAATTCTTCCACATGGCTTTTTATTTTCTCTGCAAACCATGGGATTGCTTCAAAAACTATATGGGCAGAATTCTCTGTATATTTTATTGTTTGTACATCTGCTCTTTTGAAAAGCCAAGAGACGAATGACAGAGTCTTGCTTGTTAATGGTATAGTGAACGAAGCTCGAACGTAGTTTTTCAGCATTTTCATTGCTTCTTGTTTCAGTAAGTTAACATTGGTTTTGTATAAAGCTGATATAGGTATGGGATTTGGTGCTTTTCCTTTTAGCTTTTCGAATTTTTGACGAATTTCTGTTCCTGGTAGTAAATCTATCTTGTTTAGGGCAGTTATTATCGGGATGCCAGATGCTCCTATGCGTTCTATTGTTTCCAGACAAATGGCAAGTTTCTTTTCTACCAAGTCCAGTGGCTCGCTTGCATCCACTACCAGAAGTATTAGGTCTGAATAGATGGTTTCTTCAAGGGTTGAATGAAAAGCCTCAATAAGCGTTAGAGGTAAACGGTCTATGAAGCCAACAGTGTCCGTTAACAGAAATTTCTTATTTGAAATTTCCACAAGCCTTGTCGTTGTGGAGAGCGTTGTAAATAAGGCTTTATCTACTGGAACTTCTTCCTCTGTAAGGGCGTTGAAAAGCGAGCTTTTTCCAGCGTTTGTGTATCCAGCTAAAGAAATTGACGAAAAACCTAACTCTGCTCTTCTTTCGCGTTGTAGAAGCCGTTTTATTCGGATTTTCTTTAGTTTTTTACGTATTGTGTGGACTTGTTTCTTTACGGCTTCGTAGTAAACATCCACTTCATATGCTCCGAGTCCCATGAATCCTGGTTGTTCACCCATTTTTGCTAATCTTACTCTTTCCTTTGCATGTGCTAATTCGTATTGCTGCCTCGCTAATTGAATTTGCAGTTGCGCCTCAGTTGTTGTGGCTCTTCTTGTAAAGATTTCAAGGATTAGTTGGAAGCGATCGATGGCTTCGACGCCTGTGGCTTTTGCTAAATTGTAGGCCTGAACTGATTTTAATGGATTGTCAAAAATTATTTTTGGGGCACCTGTTTCTTTCGCAAGCTTGGCAAGTTCTTCTACTTTTCCAGCGCCTATTTGATAACGGGAGTCAGGCTCCCTCACCTGTTCTATTTTGCCGACGACTGTGTATCCTGCGGATTCCGCCAAGTTTTTGAGTTCTTCTAGGCTTGATGGTTCAAACGATTGTCGGCGTTGAACTATGATGGCTTTCGTTCCGCTGGCTCCTCCTTTTCTTTATTTTTCTTGTTTAGTTTAATTAGGTCTCCTAGGGTTATTTCGCGGCTTGTTGGTTTTGGAATTTTTGTTTGCGGAATCTTTTCTTCTGTGGCTGGGACTAGTAGCTTAATTTTTAGGGCGTACTCTAGTTTTGCCGCAAGTTTATTGTTGGGCGTCATTTTTCCTGTTTCAATTTTTTTCAAGAGTGATACTTTTTCGTTTATTTTTTTGCCCAATTCTTCATGTGATAATCCGAGTTTTTCTCTTTCTTGCCTTATTTTTATGTCGAAGTTTTCTGTAAGTTCCAGAGACGTGTCCACTGTTGTTTCTGGAGGTTTTTTGCTTTGTATCTTTAAAGGCTGAAGGCTTACTTTAGCATTAGACGTCATCGCCTTTGGTGTTGGCTCTTCCCAGACTATTGTTCCATGTTTTGAGCATTCATGGCATACTGTTAGCTTTGCTCCTTCAATCATGACTTTGTAGGGTTTCCGGTAGATTTTGCGTCCGCAGACTTCGCATCGCAATTGCCTTTTGCACCTAAACTGTTTTTATTAGTTGGTTGTGTTTATAGTTGTCGAATTGCAATCATGCTAATTAACGGTGTGTTGGCTTGGAAGACGCCCTTAGACGAATTAGAAGTGTGGCAGACTATCAATTCGGAAAAGGTGTAGGCAACAAACTTTTTCCAGAAAATGTAGAAATAGTTTATTCTAAAAGAACTGGCAGAATCCGCTATGTTTATTTGGATAGAAAACGGCTTGCAACTCTACGCCCAACAGATGGCTTATTCTCTCTAAGCATTACAGGTGCAAAACAAATTGCTGGAAAGGTGGATTCCGCAAAATGTCTTGTCACCGTTCAGAATGATGTTTCAAAGTTTATTGCTGAAGGTGGCGATGTCTTTGCGGTGCATGTGGTAAAGGCTGATGATGAAATTCATCCAAAAGACGAGGTTATAGTGGTTGACGAGGGCGACAAAGTTTTGGCGGTTGGACGAGCTGTTTTATCAGGTGAAGAGATAAAGGCCTTTAAGAGTGGTGTTGCTGTTAAGGTTAGGCGTGGATGCAATGAGGAAAGTTAAGTATATGAAGGTTTGAATAGTAAATGTTAGTGGAAGGCGAATTTTATGCATAGACACGTAAGTCCCCGTGAAGCAAGGCGTATGATGCAACGCATGGGAATGAGCATGGACGCTGTAGCAGATGTTGAGCAAGTTATCATTAAAACAGGCAACAAAGAAATAACTATAGAAGAACCAGAAGTGGCAGTACTTGAAATGCAGGGACAAAAAATCTTTCAAGTAACTGGCGGAAAAATAACCGAAAAAGCCACGGAACGCAAATTAACCGTTCCAGAAGAAGACGTGAGGCTTGTGGCTGATCAAACTGGCAAAAGCCTAGTAGAGGCTAAAAAGGCATTGGAAGAATGTGGAGGAGATTTAGCTAAGGCTATTCTTTTGCTTCAGTCAAAGATTTAATGTGTTCTATGTCTCCCTATGGAGGAAACTAATTATTCTTTAATTCGATAATAAAGACTTGATGTGAGAATAGCTGAGCATGTAACGTAGAGCGGTACTCCGTTGTTTTTAAGTTCGAAAGTCATATAATATTTGGTCGGAGGATAAATTCATAAGTGTTTGACATAGTTCCTGTGGGGCACTTCAGCATAGATTCGATTTCCTTGCCAGATAGGCCTACGCCCTTCGTTGTTTTGGGCGGTTCTGCGGCCTATGTTTCGTTTGCTGCTAGACATTTGGACGCAACTGTTTCCGTAGTCTCTAAGGTTGGCAGTGACTTTGCAGAGGCTTATCTGTGGTGGCTTAGGCAAGAGGGCATTGATTTATCTGGAGTTACTAGGATTGCGGAAGCGCAGACTACACGGTTCGAACTAAAATACAACAATGACTTGTCAAAGAGAAATTTGCGACTGAAAAGCAGAGCTCCGCTCATAACCGTTGATGATTTGCCAAAATCTTTAAGCGCCAAAGCTATTCATATCGCCCCTATAGCTGGCGAAATCACCCAAGAAGTGGCGGAAAAACTGAGAAGTTACGCTGATGTTTTATCCCTTGACCCGCAGGGATTGGTGCGAAATTTTGGCAAGAGTGGAAACATTACTTACAGTTCTTTAGAAGACAAGCGCATATTAGAACTTATTAACATTTACAAGTCATCCTCAGGCGAAATTAAAGTCGCAACCAGCCTATCCGATCTTAACTTAGCCATAAAAGCTGTTCATGATTATGGTGTTGAAACAGTAATTGTCACTCTGGGAATGAAGGGTGCAGTACTTTCTATCGAAGAAACCATCTATAACATTCCCTCTTACAGGTTTGGAAAAGTCGTTGATCCAACAGGGGCTGGAGACGTTTTTATTGGTGGTTTTCTAGCTGAATACATTCGTGGCGAAGACATTCTGTGGTGTTCATGTGTCGGTTCAGCGGCTGCTTCGCTTGTTGTTGAGGCTATTGGTCCAACATTTTTTGGTGAAAAAACAGAAATCTATCGAAGGGCACGTTTGCTTTATGAAAAAGAAATTAAGGAATGATGAGTATTTTATTGCGTTAAAGCCATATATTGTGAGAGGCGTTGAACTTTGGGGCGTGTTGATAAAGGCATAAAATGCAGCGTATCCGGCTGCAGCCAAGAAGCTGTTCGTTCGCTTCCTAACGCTAAGGTTAAGTCTGCTGGGCTTAATGTGGACAGTAGCGAAAGGCGAGCCTATCTATGTAAGGAACATTATAAAGAGTATAAGAAGAAAACAAAAAAGGACAAGCAGCTTGAACAGTGGCGATATAAAGGCTGAATGAGGTGAAATCTTCATGCGCATATTACAGTTGCACTCAAACTTCATCGAGTACAAGCCCATACAGAAAGAAATAGTTACGGCTGAAGAAGCTGAAAAGAAAAAGGCACGCTTAGAAGAGCTTGTCGTTTTGTTCACGGCAGTGGAGGAAGGCGACAATTTATTAGTAGCAAAAAAAGCCATGGATGAAGTTCAAGCTTTCCTCGAAAAGCTGAAGGTGAATCGAATCTTAATCTATCCTTATGCACACTTAAGCAGCAATTTAGCAAAGCCGACTGAGGCACTGAAAATTGTTAAGACTATGGAGTCATATGCAAAAGAGAAGGGCATAGAAACCCACCGCACACCGTTCGGCTGGAACAAGCAATTCACTATATCAATAAAAGGACATCCGCTTGCAGAACACTCCCGGGTATTCCTGCCAGCCAAAACAAGAAAAGAAGAAAAGGTTTCTGAAGCGGTAAAGGCCGAGGAAAAATTAGAATCATTGTGGTACATCCTTATGCCAAACGGAAACATGTATCCCATCGAAGAATTCAACTTTAAAGGACATGAAAGCCTCGGAAAACTTGCCAAATATGAAATATCAAAGGTAAGGGCAAGCCAACAAATGCCGCCCCATGTGTTTTTAATGAAGAGGCTGGAAATAGCTGATTATGAACTTGGAAGTGACCCTGGAAACATACGTTGGTATCCAAAAGGGCGGCTAATCAAATCCTTGCTTGAGCAGTTTGTTACCGCCAAAATGATAGAGTACGGTGCTATGGAAGTTGAAACACCAGTAATGTATGATTTTCATCATCCAAGCTTGGCAGACTACATAAACCGTTTCCCCGCAAGGCAATACCTTCTGAAGTCAGAGGATAAGGAGCTTTTTCTCCGATTCGCTGCGTGCTTCGGGCAGTTCTTAATGGTTCACGACACACAGTTTTCCTACAGACACATGCCCCTAAAAGTTTACGAACTGACTCGTTACAGTTTTAGGCGGGAAAAAAGTGGAGAAGTCGTTGGTTTGAGGCGCCTAAGAGCTTTCACCATGCCAGATTGTCACGCCTTCTGCACAGATTTAGAGCAAGCCAAAAAAGAACTCATAACCAGATTTAAACTATGCATACAAGTTCTAGAAGAAAGCGGCTTATCCAAAAGTGATTATGAAGCAGCAATACGATTCACAAAAGACTTCTACGAAGAAAATAAAAAGTTTATAAGTTCTTTGGGAAAGATCTTTGGCAAACCAGTATTAGTTGAGATGTGGAAAGAACCCTTCTTCTATTTTAGACTAAAATGGGACTTCAACTTTGTAGATAATCAAGACAAAGCTGCAGCCCTTTCAACAGACCAAATAGATGTTGAAAATGCGAAAAGATATGGCATAACCTATGTTGACGAAAAAGGCGAAAGACGCAACCCGCTGATTCTGCACTGCTCTCCAAGTGGCGCTATTGAAAGATGCATATACGCATTATTAGAAAAAGCCTACAAAGACCAGCAGAATGGCAAACCACCAATGCTCCCTATATGGCTTTCGCCCACACAGGTGCGCGTGATTCCTATGTCGGATAAATATCTTAAAAACGTTGAGAAACTGGCTAACACAATAGAGAAACATTGCATACGTGTAGATATTGACGATCAGGCACTAACTTTACACAGGAGAATCCGAGAGGCAGAAATGGAGTGGGTTCCCTACATAATTGTTGTTGGACAAAAAGAGGTCGAATCCGGTATGCTTCCAGTAAGAGATAGGAAAAGCGGAGAAATACGTAAAATGGAACCTGAAGAGCTGATAAACGAGGTTGAAGAAGTAATTAAAGACAAACCTTTTAAACCCTTACCCTTACCACGGCAACTTTCAAAAAGACCCCAATTTTATGGTTAGCCATGGTGAAAAACAACCAGTTTTTGCAAAAACTATATCAAACCTTAATTGGATAGAGTAAACTCTTCTGCTTGGAGGAGAAACTATTGGAAAAGGAGTTACTCATTTACGTAGATGGAGAATTTTATCCAAAGTCTCAAGCGAAAATTTCAGTTTACGACCATGGACTTCTATATGGAGACGGCGTGTTTGAGGGTATTCGCTCATACAATGGCGTGGTATTTAAACTAAAAGAGCATATTGAAAGGCTTTACCGTTCAGCTCATACAATAATGCTGCAAATACCAGTGAAAAAAGAGGAGATGACAGAGATAGTTCTTGAAACCTTACGGAAAAACAGCCTAAAAGATGCATATATTCGCTTAGTAGTTACGAGGGGCGTAGGCGATCTTGGACTAAATCCAAGAAAATGTTCAAAGCCGACAATAATCGTCATAGCAGACAAAATAGCGTTGCATGGGAGCGAAGCTAGAGAAAAGGGCCTTACTGCCATGCTTTCATGGGTCAAAAGAGACCCCGTGGACGCTACAACACACGAGATAAAGTCGCTTAACTACCTTAACAGCATATTGGCAAAAATTGAAGCAAACATAAGCAGCGTAGACGAAGCCATATGTCTTGACAAAAACGGCTTCATATGTGAAGGAGTGGCAGAAAACATATTCATAGTCAAAAAAGGAAAACTATTCACACCACCAAGCTACACAGGCGCGTTGCCCGGAATAACAGCCGAAGCAGTAATGAACCTTGCAAGAAACCTAGGATACGAAGTCATAGAGAAAAACATAACACCTTACGAATTATTTAACGCGGATGAAGTTTTCTTGACGGGAACAGCCGCCGAAATTGTGCCTGTAAGAGAGATAAACAAAAGGCTGATAGGCAACGGAGTGCCTGGAACAATAACTAAGAGATTGATGAAAGAGTTCTTAAGACTCGTTCAAGATCCAAATGAAGGAATACCAATATACAAGTAACGCCGGGCAAAAGCAAAGATTTCTTCCTTTATTTATTCTTCTCCATGAAACAGTCAAATTCGTTAAAGGCTTGTTCTAGTATTTCAATTGGAGGAAGGAAGACGCCTCGAACATGTCCAGCACCGTAGATTGGGTCGAATCCGGATCCATGTACTAAAAGCACACCCGTTTCCTTTAGAAGCTCCAAGGCAAATTCCATATCTGTTTTCCATCTTTGCCCGACTGCATGAATTTTTGGGAAAACATAGAATGCTCCTTCCGGTTTCGTGCAACTTATCCCTTCCATTTCATTTAGCCTTTTACAAGCGTAGTCCCTTCTCTGTCTAAGCTTTTCAACCATTTCTCTTATGTGGTCTTGTGGTCCATTTAGAGCTGCTACTCCAGCTTTCTGAACAGGTGTATTTGCACAAAGCCTAATCCGCGCTTCTTTTTCAATACACTGTTTTAAATCCCGTAGTTGATCCTCTTGATCGTAGAAATATATGTAGCCGAGTCTCCATCCAGTCATTAAATATGCTTTTGAAAAACCATTAAAACCTATTACAGAAATATCTTTAGCCAGATGGGCTGTGCTGACAAGCCTCTTTTCGTAGGCTATTTGGTCATAGATTTCGTCTGATAAAACTGGGAGATCATGTTCACCAGCTAAGTCTAATATTTGCTTCACAACCTTCTCTTCATAAAGTGCACCACAAGGATTGTTAGGATTAATTATTACAATTCCACGAGTTTTCTGTGAAATTTTGCTTCTTAAATCATCAATGTTTGGTTGCCAATCATTTTCCTCAACAGTTTTATACGTAATTGGTTCTCCACCAAAAAACTTAGCATAGGAAATGTAAGGCGGATAAGTTGGTCCAGGAAGAAGAATCTCATCTCCAACATCAATGAGCGCAGCCATCACCATTTGAATGCCTTCAGAAATTCCCGTCGTCACAATAACATTCTCAGGAGAAATATCTACGCCATTAACTCTCTTCTCCTTCTGGCTTATGGCCTGTCTAAGCTCCGGCAATCCATCAGAAGGCGAGTAAGCATTTGCTCCCTCCTCAATAGCTTTCATTAAAGCCTCCTTAACATGCTTAGGAGTGTCAAAATCAAAAGCAACTGGGTCTCCAATGTTTAGATAGTAGATTTTTTTGCCAGTTTTTTCAAGCTGCTTTGCATGAACAATAACGTCGCGAATAGCATATTCAATGGTCTGCACTCTTTCAGTAATCTTTACTTTGGTCAATGTTATCACATTCTGAAGTCTAAGGTTTGCTTTGAAGGAAAATAAAGATTGTGGAGAGAAGCAGTTAAACTTGGACGTTTTTTGATGCTTGAAATCCATCAACGCTTTGCACAATAATAGTTATATCTTTTCCAATGTATGAATTCCAGTTCCATGGACAAATTATTGATATTTCTTCCCCTATGGTAAAGTTGTATCCATTTGGGCTTATCTTCGGATTTGTTATGGTTCCATCGATTAGATATGTTCCATTTTCAGTTTTAACAAGTATCTTCGTTATGGTTGCGTTAATTGTTGAGAAGTTGCTGTTATAAATTGTAATGTTAACATAGGGATTTCCAAGTTCGAAAGTTGAAAATGAAACTTCTTTTATTTTATAATATGGTAATATCAGATGGTAGGGCAGCATCGCTTTCTCAGTTTGATCATAAGCGACATAAACTGTAATTGTGATGTTTTCTCTCAGAAAACCTGTCCAATTGAATCCGCAAATAAATGAAGTTTGGTTGCCTATGGCTACTATTGAAGAGTCCGTATCTGTTAGATTCTGATTGAACATGATCTTTGTAACATTAATTTCATGGAGAGAGCTCGGCATGTTTGTTACATTTACAAGGAAATGTTCTGTGTCATCTATGTCAAATTCAACGTCTGTTATTTTAGCAACGACTTCTGAAGGTGTTTTAACAGTTTTAGGTTGCGATACAAACCCTTGTTGGGTATATGCAGTTACTGTGACATATATGTCGCGATAGCTTTTATCAGTCCAATTCCAATTGCAGTTAAATGTTTCGTTACTGTTTCTTCCAAGTCTATGCGGAAGACTCGGGTTTGCGCGGCTTCCATTTATATAATCTGTCTTATTAGCGTATGTTAGAGCAATATTTGTTATGTCAACAGATATGGCTGAACCCTCTGAGTTAAAAAGAGTTACACCGGCCTCATTTGGATTCGTTTCGTTAAATATCACGTCGGTTACTAGCAAAAGCATTGTTGCATTAGCGCTTGTCACTCTTTCGGCATAATAACCTTCCGCAGTTTCCACGCGAACTCGAGGGTTCACAAGGTTTTCCCAGTTATAGAAACCCGTTAACGTAATGCTTTCCAGCACGTTTAAGTTTCTTGGAAGGGTTATCGTCATATTTTCTGGAGTTTCCCCATTAACCAGAATCCTAGTTAATGTAAGGTTTATTGCTGAGTTCAAGGGATTTCGGATGACGGCAGTAAACTCTTTGCAGCTTATCAAAGCATTAAAGTAAACATCTAACTCCAGTTTTACAAAGCTGGTCTTTACGGTTTTGACGGCTCCTGAAGCATTTAGAGCTGAAACGTGAACGGTGATTTCTTTCCCAGCAGATTCGCCCCAGTTTTCGACACATTTGATAGTTTTAGAGGTTCCCCTTTCGACTTGAATTGGAAGTTTTTCGGGGTAGGTGTCCGTTACATTGGATATGGTGGTTTTTCCTTCCTCTCTAAAGTAAATCTGTGTAATGTTTGTTTCAGAAGGTGAATGTGAAGGATTCATAACTGTTACATAGAAATAGTCTGCATGGTCAACCGGAAAATCAACTTCCGTAATAACCAAATCTACGGTGTTTTCAGGTTCTAGATAAAAGTTTGACATAACCCACATATAAGATAGAAGGGCTCCCAAAACTGCAGAGCACAATAATAAAATGATCAGTATAAAAGTTGAAACACCTTTCTTGTTGATTAGCATATACATACCAATTTCCTCCGTTATTGCAGGATGTTTGCTCTATCTCATACTTCGTGGAAATAAATAAGTATTCTCTTGTAAGAGCCATCAAAGCATATTTATATTAAAAAAGCTAGACATACAGTTCAAAGCGTTTTTGCTTCCCAGATCAATTTAAACCTTCGACAGATATATCATCCTTGATCTTTAAAATGAAGAAGATTCTGGGGCGTACGTCATTATGCTGGCTGAAGTTGTTTTGCTCTTTCAGCGGCTTTTGTCACAGCGTTAATTATCACTGCTCTTAGTTTGCCTTCTTCAAGAGCCAAGAGCCCCTCAATGGTCGTGCCAGCAGGTGTGGTGACCATATCTTTAAGTTTAGCTGGGTGTTCTCCAGTGTCGACAACCATTTTCGCTGCCCCAAGGGTTGTTTGCGCTGCTAGGAGTATTGAAACTTCTTTTGGCAAGCCTAGTCTTACACTAGCGTCAGCTAAGGCCTCTATTATTAAATATATGTATGCTGGACCGCTTCCTACCAAGCCTGTTGCAAGATTTAGATATTTCTCGTCTATTGTTATGACACGGCCTAAAAGTGAAAGCGTATTTCTTACCATTTCCAGTTCTTCCTTCTTAGTATTTTCTGATGGGCAGAGAGCTATCATGGCTTCTCTGACCATGCATGCCAAGTTCGGCATCACCCTAACAACCGGGGCATCCTTTGGCAGATGCTTTCTCAAAAACTCAAGTGTAATGCCAGCTGCGATCGAAACAACTACTTTTCCTTTGTTTATTGCTGGTCCTATTTGTTCAAGCGCTTGGCTTACATCACCAGGTTTTACAGCAATTATAGTTATGTCTGCGAAAGACGCAGCCTCTTTTGCATCATTTACACTGGGCACATGGTACGTTTGAGTCATGTATTTGCGGCGATCCTCGATGATCTCGACTATTTGTATGTCTTGGGGTTTATACTTGCCTGACTTAAGAAAACCTGAAATCATAGCTTCGCCCATCTTGCCAGCGCCTACAATCGCCAATTTAGGCTTATTTTTATTCAATCGATTCATCTCCAACTTCTGACTTCGGTCTATATTCTTCAAGCAATTATTAAGTTTTTCATCAAGGGCTGATTTGCTTGAACATGAGAACGTTTATTAACATAAAAATAAGTTAGCTAATGTTTCTAAAAGGTGAATGGGGTTGCCGATTGCAGAATTTGCATACCCTCTTGGAAAAGTTGAGAAGGGATACAATGACAAAACCCTTTACATACACCTTACAAAAAACGAAATTAAGAGTAAACCTGTCACTCAATACATGAAAGATACATTTATAGGTGGTCGCGGCTTCAACCTGTGGCTATTATGGAACGCATTGCCAAAAGACCGAATTGTAAAATGGGATGACCCGGAAAACGAGTTATGCATTGCCTGTGGTCCCCTCGGCGGCACCTCCATATATCCTGGAAGCGGAAAGAGTATCGTCGTTACAATCTCCCCTCTAACAGACTCATTGATAGACTCCAATGTTGGTGGATACTTTGGACCTTACCTGAAATTTGCTGGATGGGACGCTCTCGAGATGCAGGGAAAAGCAAAGTCCGAAGTAGTAATTTTCATCAACGGAGACGAAGGAAAAGTGGCGATCGAAAAGGCTGAAGGGCTTCCCTCCGAGACGCATCTACTCGCCGAAATCCTAACAGAAAGGTATGGAAAAGAGGACAAACGCAGTATTTCCATCGTCTCTGCTGGTCCGGGAGCAGAACATACAAGGTTCGGATGTCTTAACTCTTCATGGTACGACTCACCGCGCAAGATTGTAAGATACAAGCAGGCTGGGAGGGGCGGCACAGGCACGGTGCTCAGGAACAAGAAGGTGAAAGCAATAGTAGTAAAACTTTCTAACTTAACTCCAGAATCGAACAATCCCGCCGACTTCGGTCTTCTAAAAGAGGTAGGTCCTGCCTATAATAAGGAAATTAGAACTCTCGACCCAAAACAACATAAAATGGCGGTGGTAGGAACTACCCACCTAGTTGATATAATGAACGATTTTGACCTACTTCCAACGAACAACTTTAAGTTTGGAAAACATCCCGATGCTTTAAAGGTGGGTGAAGAGGTTTATGAAAGGAAGTTTCATAAGGGTTTTGATGGATGTTGGGTGGGATGCGCAGTTGCATGTGCCCATGGTGTCGAGAATTTTGAGCTTAAAACTGGTCCGTATAAGGGTCAACGGGTGTTTGTTAGTGGGCCAGAATATGAAACCATAGCGGGTCTTGGCAGCAACTGCGGAATCTTTGACGCAGACTACATCGTTGAGATGAACTTTTATTGTGATACCTATGGCATAGACACAATTTCGCTAGGAACAGCTACCGCCTTTGTCATGGAATGCTACGAAATGGGTTTAATTAACAAGAAAATCACTGGTGGTCTTGAATTGAACTTTGGAAACAAGGAAGCAGCCATCGAACTCCTTCATCAGATGGCGAGAGGTGAAGGCTTCGGGGCCATCGTTGGTCAGGGAATACGCAGAATGAAGAAGCTTTTTGCAGAAACGCATGGTGTAGATCCAAAAATAATGCAAGACATAGGAATGGAATCGAAGGGCTTGGAGTTTTCTGAGTACGTTACCAAGGAGTCTCTGGCGCAGCAGGGCGGTTATGGCTTCGCGTTGAAGGGTCCGCAACATGATGAGGCTTGGCTGATTTTCTTAGACATGGTGCACAACTTGATGCCCACCTTTGAGCAGAAAGCGGAAGCCCTGCACTGGTTCCCAATGTTTCGCACCTGGTTCGGTTTGAACGGCTTGTGTAAGCTTCCTTGGAATGACATCGTGCCTGAAGACAACAAGTATACCCCTGAACCTGCGAAGGTTATGGCTCATGTTCAGAATTACGCTAAATATTTCTGTGCAGTGACGGGTCGAAAGGTTACACCGGACGACCTTATCTCGATGAGTGAAAAAGTGTACAACTTTCAACGTATCTTCAACCTAAGAATGGGCTTTGGCACACGCGCACACGATAACATACCCTACAGAGCCATTGGACCAGTGACAGAAGAGGAATATGAGAGCCGTACAGAACGTTATGACAAGCAGCTTAAGGAAAAAATCGGCTTTAACCCTGAAGGCAAGTCAACGAAAGAGAAGTTGGCGGTTTTGAGGAAGTATCGGGAAGCAGAGTACGAGAAGCTCAAGGACGCAGTCTATAAGAGGAGAGGATGGAATCATAAGGGTGTTCCGACCCTTGAGAAAGTTAAGCAACTTGGAATAGACACTGCTGACGTTGTGAAACTTATAGAGAAGTTTCAATAAAGTTCATGTGGAGTAGAAAAATTCAATTTAACCGTTGAACTGTTAAGTTTTATTTATTTTCAAGTAGATATATATTCAGTTCACTTTAAGGATGAGACATCATGCATGGCTGGAATGGATTTTTTCTGCGTGTTAATCTAAGTAAAGGTAAGGCTGTTGCTGAAGAGTATGACGCAAAGATTGCCAAAAACTTCCTAGGTGGGAGAGGCTTTGCGGGTAAAATCCTCTGGGACGAGCTTAAGCCAGAAACGGACCCGTTTTCACCTGAGAATCGACTAATTTTCGCCACTGGTCCCTTAACAGGTTTTGCTCTTCCAAGCAGCGGCAAACTTGTTGTAGCAGCAAAGAGCCCTTTAACTGGTGGTTATGGAGATGGAAACGTTGGAACATATGCCGCTGTTCAGATGCGAAAAGCTGGTTATGACGCCGTAACTGTGGAAGGTAGAGCCAAAAAACCGATAATTCTGCTTATTCAAGATAAATCAGTCGAGTTTCTTGATGCTGAAGATTTGTGGGGTTTGAACGCTTTTGAAACTGAAAAGAAATTGAGAGACATTTATGGACTCATGGCTGGTGTTCTGTGCATTGGTCAAGGCGGAGAAAATCTGGTGAAGTTTGCGAATATTGTTTGTCAGGAAGGGCGCGCTGGTGGTAGACCTGGAATGGGTGCTGTTATGGGTTCCAAGAATTTGAAGGCTGTTGTCATCGTTGGTTCTGGTGAATTGTCTGCAGCCTTTCCTAAGGAAATGAAGGAGTTAGGCTTAGAAGCCTACAGAGAAGTTTTGACTAAACCAAATTATGCTTTTTGGAAGCGGCAAGGCACGATGATGACTATCGAGTGGAGTCAAGAAAACAGCGTTCTTCCAACATATAATTATCGTGAGGGTGTTTTCGAAAAAGCGAAAGCCATAGGCGGCTTCACCATGGAAAAGCTGAAAGTTTCTAACCGTGGGTGTCCGCAGTGTAACATGACTTGTGGCAATGTTGTTAAAGATTCTGACCGCAAAATGTCGGAACTTGATTATGAGAATGTTGCAATGCTAGGTTCCAACATAGGACTAGGCAACTTAAAGCAGGTAGCTGCTTTCAACAGAGTCTCTGATGAATTTGGCTTGGATACAATTTCTTTAGGTAATGTACTTGGCTTTGCTATGGAGGCTTCTGAGAAAGGGTTAATTGAAGAAAAAGTCCGGTGGGGTAAATTTAAGGAGACGAAGGCTTTGATTGAAGACATAGCTTATAGACGTGGTTTGGGTAGTACGCTGGCTGAAGGCGTCCGCTTTGCGGCTGAGAAAATCGGCGGAGATGCGAATCGCTGGGCTATGCATGTGAAGGGATTGGAAGTTTCGGCTTATGATTGTCATGCTGCACCAGCTATGGCTTTATCTTATGCGACGAGCCTTTCGGGTGCGCATCATAAGGACGCTTGGGTAATCTCTTGGGAGGTTAAAGTTGGAAGGGAAAGCTATAGCGAAGAGAAAGTTGACAAAGTCATTGAATTGCAGCGTATTCGGGGAGGCTTTTTCGAATGTTCGACGACTTGTAGGCTTCCGTGGGTTGAGGTCGGCTTTGAACTTGAATGGTATCCGAAGTTTCTGCGTGCAGCCACAGGTCTCGAAATGAATTGGGATGAGTTAAACCTCATCGCCGATAGAGTGTTCAACTTAATTCGTGCTTTTTGGGTGCTTGAATATGGCAAGAATTGGGTTAGAGAAATGGATGTGCCTCCTGCAAGATGGTTTGAAGAACCATTAACTAAGGGTTCATTGAAGGGCGCGAAACTTGACAGAACAAAATACGATGTTATGTTGCAGAGGTATTATCGGAAAAGAGGTTGGGATGGGCGTGGAATACCTAGAAAAACAACGCTAAACAAGCTAGGATTAGGAGATGTTGCCAAACGACTCAAAAAACGTGTAAGACTCTACGAATAAATTTGCTTAAGCTTAATAAAAATAATTTTGATTAAAAGTGGAGCTTAGCACTAGTATGCTCTAGCGAAGTAAACGACTTCTTTTGCTTCCTCTCCGCAGTAAACGCAATTTGAAAATGTTTTTTCTTTAGTAAAAGGCACTAGCCTAATGGTTGCTCCAGTTTCCTCCTTTATCTTTTCCTCGCACGCAGAGCTAGAACACCAGCATGCTCTGATGAATCCTGCTTTCTTTTTCAAAGTCTTTTTAAATACATCGAAGGTTTTTACCGTTGTAACGTTTTCCTCTAATGATTTTTTCGCTTTTTTGAAGAGATTGTTCTGAATTTCTTCTAGGAGTTTAGTTATAGCATCTACGATTTTTCCTTCCTCTAATGTCGTTCTTTCTGAAGTGTCTCGTCTGGCTATTGTTATCTGCTTTTGCTTTATGTCTCTAGGGCCAATCTCTATCCTTATCGGCACACCTTTCAGTTCCCACTCGTTAAATTTCCATCCCGGAGTATACTCTGCTCTGTCATCAAAAACAACCAAAATACCGTGCTTCTGCAACTTCTTATGTATCTCTCTAGCTTTTTCCAGGATTGATTCAGCATCAGTGTCTTTGTAGGGTATTGGGACTATAACAACTTGTATCGGCGCAACTTTTGGAGGCAACACTAACCCCTTGTCGTCTCCGTGAACCATCACCATAGCGCCTATAATTCGTGTTGAAAAGCCCCACGATGTTTGCCAAACATAATTCTCTTCTTCATTCTCGTCGAGGAATTTGATGTCGAAGACCTTTGAAAAATTTTGTCCTAACTGGTGGGATGTTCCCATCTGTAGCGCTTTTCCATCCGGCATTAAGGCCTCTAGAGTTGTTGTGTAGAGGGCACCAGCGAATTTTTCGTTCTCTGTTTTCATCCCTGTAAGCACTGGAATAGCCAAATAGTTTTCCACAACATCCTTGTATGCGTTTAGGATTTCCATTACTTCTTTGTCTGCTTCCTCCCTTGTAGCGTGAGCTGTGTGTCCTTCTTGCCAAAGGAATTCTCTTGTTCGCAGGAAAAGTTTAGTGGCCTCTGTTTCCCATCTTACGACGGTGTTCCATTGGTTCAGTTTTATTGGTAAGTCTCTCCAACTTCTAATCCACTTTGCATACGTCGCATACATGATTGTTTCAGATGTTGGTCTTATGGCAAGTTTCTCTTCCAGCGGGCTGTCTCCGCCAATCGTTACCCAAGCAACCTGTGGAACGAATCCTTGGAAGTGTTCCGCCTCTTTTTTCAAGAAACTTTCAGGTATAAACATTGGGAAGTACACGTTTCTGTGTCCTGTCACCTTTATTTTTTTATTGAAGATTTCTTGGATTTTCTCCCAAATTGCATAAGAGTGCTCACGAAATATCATGCAACCTTTGACTGGAGCGTAGTCAGCAAATCCTGACTTTAAAACTAGTTGAGTGTACCATTCCGAGAAGTCTTCAGCTTTCTTGATAGTAACACCTATGTCAGACATTTTCATCTCTCCCTTGTTTTTGATTGATTGAATATAACTCTACTGCAAAATTAATCCTAACGTCAAATAAACGTCGGAAAGATTCAGCAATGTGGAACTAAATCGCCCATTGCAATCACTTCACATGACAATGCAGAAGGAAATTATTAAACGTTTTCATATTAATGTACGGCTACAAGTCGCCACTCTTTGTAATCCGTTATGACTTTGATGTATCCTTTGAGCATATTATCAGTTTCAGCATCGCCTGTGTCAACCCTTAGAATATTTCCTTCAACACTTTGAAGCTTGCTTTTAGTCGCTGCAACGATTATCCGCTGCTTTCCAACACGTTTAATTATTTCAGGGCTTATCTGCTGGTTTCCTCTTCCAAGAAGGATTCCTTGGTGCCCGATTGGTGAAAGGATGATCCAAGTGTTTTGCCAGTCCTCTACTGCTTCAAAAAATTTTTTCTCATCTACATCAAGTATGACCTCGCCTTTTTTGTAAATATCTACGCCCAGCACGGTTTTTTCAATGCCTAACAGCTCTGCTATGCGTTTGACAGTTGTTCCCGGACCAAGTATGTATGTTGCTTCTGGCTGCATTTCTTCTATTATGAATTTTGCTATTGCCGTTTGGTTTTCCTTTTCGTCAGCTGTTTCCGGACTTATTTGTTTGCTTCCTTGAATTCGCATTGGAATAAACGGTCCTCTCAGAAAACCATAAAGCTTTACTGCGAAAGTGTCGCTTCGAATAGCCTTTTCATCAGCATCCATAATTTCAAATTCTGTTACTTCAGCCTGTTTTTCAGCAAAAGCCAAAACAACATCTACAGTATCTGAGGGGTTTACTGCAAAAATACCGCTGTACATTTTCACTCCAGAAGGCACGCCCAAAACTGGTATTTCCTTGCTGCCTTGCATTGCATCAAAAATGTCTTTAGCGGTGCCATCTCCGCCAACAAAAACTATCAAATCAACATTTGCAGCCGTTAGTAGTTTAACCGCGTTTTTCGTATCTTCAGCGCTCGTTTCTCTCCTGATTTTCAATGGTAAAATTTGAACTGGTAGGCTTGCAGTTTTTGCTTCTTTTGCGCCCATGATTCCTGGGCAGGTCAAAACTTCAATCTTTTTATCTTCCATACTTTCTTTTAATTTTTGCAGAAATTCTGTTGCTCTTTTAGGCGCTATCGGTTTTGCTCCTCTTGCAATTGCCTCTTTTAGAATTCCATCCGTCCCTTTTAGTCCCACCTTTCCTCCCATGCCTGCAATTGGATTAACGATAAAGCCCAGCTTCATAGTTTTTGTCTCATGAAAAGATTGTCAAACGTGTTATAAACTATTTCAGCAGCTACATTGTTAAGATATGTTAGACAAGGAACTGGTAGTTGAGATGTCAAGAGCCAGCATAGCTTCTGGAACTTTCTCCATACTTGCTATATCGCCAAATTCCAAGTTTATGGGGGTTGCTGTTGCTTCTGGCTCCACATCTGTAGGCGATAGAGTTCCTCATGCGAAACCTGGTATAGGCGTAGTAGCTACTCAAGCTTACACAAACATAGTCTACGGAATCAAAGGACTAGAATTGTTGATGAAAGATTTAACGCCTCAAGAAACATTGAAAACACTTTTGGAGGGAGACTCTGAAAGGAGCTTGAGGCAAGTTGCAATAATGGATTTCAAGAGAAGAAAAGCCGTTTTCACGGGAGCTAATGCTCCCGAATTTCATGCAGAAACTATGGGGAAGGATTACATTGTTGTTGGAAATTTACTTGCCAAAAACGAAGTAGTCAGTAATATGGCTGAACAGTTCGAAAGCTCAAGAGGAGACTTACCCTGGAGAATGGTGAAGGCGTTGAAGACGGGAAGCGAAAGCGGTGGAGATAAGCGAGGCGAAAAATCAGCTGCTTTAATAATAGTTGGGAAAGAAAAAGTGGAAATCGAAATAAAAGTTGACGCCTACGAAAATCCAATTGAGGAGCTGTTTCGTAAACTGAAATCGTGATGAGAAAACATGATTTGGAAAAGGCTTTTTCTCTAAAAATTCTTATATCTCGAAGATTTTAAAACATCGTTTCTCTCAGTAGACGAGGTTATCAAATGTCGAGGAGAAGCATGAAAAGGGTTCTTGTGACGGGTGCCACCGGGCAAATTGGGTCTGAACTGACTATAGCGCTTCGAGAAAAATATGGTAAAGACAATGTTATTGCGGCTGGACATAAAAGGAAGCCCAGCGAGATGTTAGCTTCTGGTCCTTTCGAGTATGTTGACACAGCCGACAGAGAAAGCATCGAGAAAGTTGCAAAAGAGTATGACATTGACACAATTTATCATCTAGCGGCGGTCCTCTCTGCTGTTGGCGAAGAAAAACCTAATCTTGCTTGGCGGGTGAATATGGAAGGCCTTTACAATGTGCTTGAAGTTGCGAGAGAACATAATATGGTTAGAGTTTTTTGGCCCAGCTCTATTGCTGTCTTTGGTCCAGAAGCACTCCGCGCTAATACACCTCAGAACACAGTTTTAATCCCTAGAACCATGTACGGCGTAACAAAGGTTGCTGGTGAGCTTTTGTGCAACTATTACTTTAGTCGATTCGGCTTGGATGTGCGAAGTGTCCGTTATCCCGGTATCATAAGTAGTGAGACGCCTCCGGGTGGAGGCACGACAGACTATGCTGTGGAGATATTTTATGAAGCAATCAAGAAAAAGCGGTACACATGCTTTGTGAGGAAGGACACAGTGCTGCCGATGATGTATATGCCCGATTGCATTAAGGCAGCCATGGACTTGATGGAGGCTAATGCTTCTGAGATCAACCATCGTACTAGCTACAACGTGACCGCGATGAGCTTTTCTGCTGGAGAGTTAGCGGCTGAAATTAAGAAGTATATTCCAGAGTTTGAATGCGAATATAAGCCAGACTTCAGACAGAAGATTGCTGATTCTTGGCCTATGTCAATTGATGACCGAGTAGCCCGCAGAGAATGGGGCTGGAAGCCCACATATGATTTAGCTGCTATGACAAAAGACATGATAGAAAAACTGACAAAAAAATTTGCTGCTGAAATTTAAGCCAGAAAGAGTTAAGAGAATGGATGAGAAATTAGGGAAAAGAGGCATGATTAAAATGCGAAATCCCACAGTTTTCTTACGAGAAGAATATAAAGAACTGGTAAGAAATGAGCTTGACTGGAGACTTCGGGTTCTGCAAGGCCCAAGCGCACCATGGTGCACTGTCGACGGGAAAAAAGTCTTGATGTTCTGTTCTAACAATTATTTGGGTTTGAGTAATCATCCCAAATTGAAAGAAGCAGCAATAAGAGCCGTTCAAACTCACGGCGCTGGTTCTGGGTCCGTTCGGCCCATTGCTGGAAACATGGATTTGCATGTTGAACTTGAGAGGCGATTGGCAAGGTTTAAACATGCTGAAGCTTCGCTGGTCTATCAGACGGGTTTTGCAGCTAATTCCGGCTTAATTCCTCAATTGGCTGGTAAAGGCGACCTTATGATAAGCGACGAACTTAACCACGGCAGCATAATCGACGGTGTTAGACTATCACACGCAGAAAGAGCGATTTATAAACATGCAGATCCGGAGGACTTGCAACGCGTTTTAGAAGAAGCAGAGAAACATTCACTACCATATAGGCGGATTCTGATAATGACAGATGGCGTCTTCTCCATGGACGGTGATATAGCACCTCTAGATAAAATAGCCAAAGTAGGAGCAGAACACGGTGCCATGGTCTTTGTAGACGACGCCCACGGTGAAGGTGTATTGGGGGAAGGCGGAAGAGGCATAGTTTCACACTTTAAGCTAAGCCGTGACAAGGTCCATGTAGAAATGGGCACTTTCTCCAAGGCTTTCGGCGTAGTAGGCGGACACATTTCAGGTTCCAGAGACCTGATTAACTTTGCCTACAACAGGTCACGAACTTGGCTCCTCAGCGGGTCGCATCCACCTGCGGTTGCAGCTGCTTGCATTGCTGCTATTGACGTTCTGGAAAGCGAACCGCAGCATGTGCAAAAGTTGTGGGAAAACACCAGATATTTCAAGAAGGTCATGAAGGATTTAGGCTTCGACATAGGCAACAGTCAAACTCCAATAACACCAGTAATTGTTGGCGAAAGCGGCGTTGCGAAAAAATTGAGTGTACGGCTTTTTGAAGAAGGCGTTTTTGCCTTGCCAATTGTTTATCCAATGGTTGCGCGGGATAAAGCTCGAATACGGACTATCATGAATGCTGCATTAACACGGGAAGACTTGGACTTCGCGATAAATGCTTTCGAGAGGATCGGAAAAGAACTGCACATAATTTAGCTACTTTCTTCCGTCTTTGTCTTTTCTCTTTAACCTTTCGTTAACGTTTGAGTGAAAGCATTATGGATGTTAAAACCGCTAAGAAGCTGCTTCGCGAAGAAATTTGGAATAAGCTTGAAACAGAACATGCTGCAAGGTTTCCGCTCCCGTGTTATGGGCGTATTCCAAATTTCGATGGGTCTAATATAGCTGCACAGAAAGTTAAGCTTTTGAAAGAATGGAAAGAGGCGAAAGTGATATTTGCTAACCCTGATTACGCTCAACAAAAAGTTAGGGAGTACGCGCTGTTAGATGGAAAAGTCCTTGTTATGGCTTCACCAAAGCTAAAACATGACTATGTTGTTGTTGATCCAAAAGACGTTGAAGGTGTGGAAAGTTTTGCCTCCACTACAAGAGGAGCTTTTCGCTATGGAACAATTGTCAATGGTCAAGAAATTCCGAAACCAGATTTAATTGTTGAGGGATCTGTAGCCGTTGATATGCATGGGCATAGACTTGGAAAAGGAGGAGGGTATGGCGACGTCGAAATAGAAACCTTGAAGAAAGTGTTTGGGTTCATTTCTATTGTTACAACGGTTCATGATATGCAAATCGTCGAGGCTGTTCCGTTCGAAGAAAAGGATGAAAAAATTTCATTAATTGTCACTCCAACTAGGATTATTCGAATCTGAACAATGAGCTTCTAAAATATGCGTTTTATTCTTTATTCCCAAATTTTTAGAGTGAGTTTTGTATGCATGGCGGTTTCGCATTTAATGTTCCATATCTAGAAGGTGGAAGCCTAAACTGGTGCACTTCCCGCTTTGTATATTGCCTTAAAGGCTGCTTCTTTCTTACCTTCAACTTTGCTAATCTCTTTGTACAATTTCTTTGCGTCCACGGGGCAATTTTTGGAGACTTCACTGATGAACTTTCTAAGCTCGTCTTCGTTCAAGTTGCATTTTAACGTGAGTTCCTCTATAACTTTCTTCGAGCTAGTTGCGTCACCAAAGCAACTTTCACTCAGCTCCTCTAGTACATACTCCAGAAAACCTTGATCTAAATCACACTGAGAACTCAATTTCTTGGCCCATTTTTCACTCAATCTTGCACTTCCCCGTTGTAAACATAATGTAAAATGTAAAGCCATTTTATTTAAGTATTTAGCTTTTTCAGCGTAGTTTTTCCAAAGCGTTATCAACGTCTTCTAGCCCAAGTTTTCTGAGAATTTCCGATCGCGGTACGCCGTTTTCATCCCAGCCAACTGCTTCATAATACCTTCTTTTTTCCTCTTCCACCCTAGTCTTGTTAACTGTTTTTCCTTTATAAGGTCCAGAGGGCAGAGGTTCGTAAAATCTTGGCGGGTTGGTATCATGGATTTTCGGGTTCCATTTCAAGTCTGGACCGCCTAGAAGTAGCATCGCTCTTTGAAGCTGCAGTATTCTTAACGCCTTCGTGTTAATCCACTCTTCTTGTGTTAATTCTATGCTTGTAACTGCTTGATAAAAATCGTATTTGACTTTGCGTGACACGCCGAAACTGTTGAAATTACAGTAGACTCCTGAATCGTTAAAAATCTCTCCAAGCTCACTTCCAGATTCCAGTGGCAAACCAGTCGTTGATGTGTGGTCTCCACCTTGAACTGAGCACACATAAGAAATCGCTTCAGGATAGTCTTTTCCGCTGCGGATTCCGTGGGCACCGATGCTTATGCCCTTAGACTGAACAGCATATTTTAGAACATCCATTCTCTTCATTTTTCCAATATTCAATGCTGCACGATGGGTTCCTTCAGCCAACAAGTCACCTATGCCTTCTCTAAGAGCAATTTTTTTAGCCAAGGCGGCGAATGCTTCGGCATGACCCCATTTAAGTTCTATGCCGTCTAAATCCTTCTTTGTCAGTATTCCCCTTTGGAACAGCTCAGCGGCAAAACCCATCACATTTCCTGTTTGTATACCACATAAGCCTAAATCGTCAATTAGGGATGCGAGAAACACGTTTTCTTCTGGAGTGAAGATTCCCAAGTTTGGACCCAAGTAGGCTTGCATTTCATAGTCTGGATTGTCAGTTATTGCTCCTTTGAACTTTCCACTCTTAACCATGGCTATCTTTAAGCAGCAAGTTGGGCAGCCAAAATCGCTCCAAAACTGTTTTATCCAAACTCTATTTTCAAACTGGTCAACACCAAAACTTCTTTCATCATGCCACTCATCCTGCCAGTTCCGAACAGGTTCAGAGCTTGTTTTTGCTCCAAATTCGTAGCCGCCTGCACCTGTTCCCCAGCGCCTCCACAGTTCGCTTTCATAAGCGTTGTCGTTAACGACTTGAATTAGTCGCTTCACCTTTCTCAAGTCAGCCACTTCAGGCAATGGTCCAGTGCCCTTAACAGCCACTGCCTTTAGCTTTTTAGAACCCATAACTGCACCGTAACCACCATAACCCGCTGCATGAGCCCATTTCGCTGCGACAACCGCCGTCCGCACTTTATTTTCACCTGCTGGACCAACATACAGCATTGCAGGTTCTTTCCATTCACCATATTTTGGAAAACGCTTTTTCAAAAGTTCTCTGCACTCTTTTGTAACCGTTGCAACTGTTTGCTTTGCGTCTTTGCCCCAAACATGACTTGCATCGCTAATTTCAACGTCAGAATCTTTGATAAACAAGTAAGCTGGCTTTTCAGCTTCGCCGCTTACAATTATACCATCGTAACCAGCACATCTTAACTCAACCCCAAATTCCCCGCCTACTGTTGAGCCTACCATGCCATTGCTCTGCGGAGACTTACCTGAAACACATGTCCTGCCACCTGGGAAATATCCTGTCAACGGGCCAGTTAAGAATAAAAGTATGTTTTCTGGTCCTAACGGATTTATTGTTTCCCATTTTCTGCCTAATCTCTCCCAAAGAATTTTTGCTGCTAAGCCTCTGCCACCGACGTAATTCTTCAAAACCTCATCTTCAAATCGTACCTCTTTAGTTTTTCCTGCTGAAAGATTAACTGCAAGGAACTTTCCCGTATATCCCAGAATCATAGAAATTCCTCCGCTGCTTCTCCATACATTTTAAAAGCTAAATCTCGCGTTATCTCCTCTGGTGTTCGTGCGTAAAGTTTGTAGGGGCGATTTCCTCTGGAGACTTTTTTTAGCACGTTCCATCCGCCTTCTTGGCAGACTTTCACGCATTGTGGTTTTCCTTTACATAAGTCGCAAATTACGACGTAACTTTCTGTTGGGTGCATGTGTGGGATTCTGCCTGGGCAAGCGTCTATGCATTTTACGCAGGCGATGCAGGCTTTGGTTTTCACCCGAACTGCGCCTGTTCTTTTGCTTATTGACAGCGCCTTTGTTGGGCATGCTTTTACACATGGGTAGTCTCCGCATTGGGTACAGAAGTGTGGAAATTCAGTGCCAGGAACCAGCATGAAGACTCTTATTCTTGAGGCTTCTGGCCATATACGGTTTTCATGAAAAAGCGAACATGCGATTTCGCATTTTCGGCATCCACTGCATTTTGAAAGCTCTCTTGCTATCCAAATAGGCTCTTTTTTACTCGTCAACTTCAAGTCTTCCCAAAAGATTGTAGAAATGTTTGTAAATATGCTTCGATTTAAATGTGACGCTTATTCATGTTATAACAATCTCTTTAAGTTTGTTGTCCTAAATCAGTTGGAAAGGAGAAGCTTTCAATTGCAGCTTCAAGATATCATCAAATGGATGATGAATCTTTCAGGAGCGTATGGATATTTCGGAATATTCCTCATCAGTTTAATCGGTGCGTTGTCAATTTTTTTCCCTGTTCCCTACACTGTCGTTATTTTTGCGCTTGGAGAGAGTTTCGAGCCTTTGTGGATTGCTATTGCAGCTGGAATCGGCTCAGCGATTGGAGAATTTTCAGGGTATTTGCTCGGTGTAGGTGGAAGAAAAGTCATCAGCGGAAAATATAAGAAGAAAATGGATCTTCTAGTAAAAGTTTTTAACAAATATGGCCCTGTTACAATTTTTCTTTTTGCCTTGACACCATTACCTGATGATTTACTTTTTATTCCGATGGGTGTTATGCGTTATAGCGTTATCAAAGCCTTTATTCCGGCTTTGATTGGGAAATTCTGTATGAATTTGATTGTGGCGTATAGCGGTCGCTTTTCAATACATCTAATCAGGGATATATTTGGCGTGGAAAGTGACTGGATATCTGCATTAATTGGTATGATCATTGCAATAGCTTTGCTAATTGTAGTGTTTGTCATAATGTTTAAAGTTGATTGGGAGAAGCATTTAGGGAAATACGTAACTGAAGAAGATGATGGTGGCCAAAAGACTTGAGGGTGATAGCTGATCTGCATATTCATGGACGTTACAGCCGTGCCACAAGCCAAAGAATGTGCATGGAAGAAATAGCTCGCTTTGCAAGAATTAAGGGCTTAAACCTTGTTGGCACAGGGGATTTCACACATCTGAGATGGCTTAAAGAACTGCAGGAAACCCTTGTTCCTGAATCGGATACGGGCTTGTATAAAGTTGCAAGAAATCCAGAGTCATCTGTACACTTCATGATAACGGCAGAGATAAGCACCATATTCACTTTTGAAAACGAAGTTAAGAAAGTTCACCATGTCATTTTGACGCCTAGCATAGAAACTGTGGTTCAAATCAACGATAGATTAGCAAAATACGGCAACCTGGCAATTGATGGTAGACCAACATTGAGCATGGATGCATCGCATTTAGTTGAGGAAGTCATGGAGGTTTCAAGTGAAAACATGGTTTTTCCAGCTCATGCTTGGACGCCTTGGTTCAGCATTTTCGGTGCCTTCAGCGGTTTTAACAGCGTTGAAGAATGCTACCAAGACATGACGAAACACATTTGCGCTTTAGAAACTGGGCTCTCATCGGACCCTCCCATGAACTGGCGTTTAAGCAAACTCGACAACTTCTTACTAGTTTCAAACAGTGACAGTCACAGCTTTTGGCCTTGGCGTATCGGAAGAGAAGCAAACGTCTTTGAACTGAAAAAACTAAGTTATCACGAAGTTGTAGATGCTATCCACTTTAAGGATAATGAAAGGTTCAAATTTACGATAGAGACTGACCCGGCCTATGGAAAATATCATTGGACTGGCCACCGAAACTGTAATGTAGCACTTTCTGCGCAAGAAGCGATAAAACTTGGAAACGTTTGTCCCGTTTGCCGTAGAAAGCTTACTAAAGGTGTTGAACAGCGTGTTGAAGAATTGGCTGACCGGCCAGCAGGATTTAAACCTAGAGGCGCTGTGGGCTTTATGCATTTGCTTCCGCTTTCAGAAATTATCGCAACAGTTTTAGGCGTTGATTCTCCATCCACCCAACAAGTGTGGAGCATTTACAATTTACTTACTGAAAAATTCAGCAATGAATATGCGGTTTTGATTGATGCTTCGAAAGAAGTGTTAAGCACGGTTGTTGATGAGAAAATTGCTGAAGCCATAATTAAGGTCCGCGAGGGACGAGTTAAAGTGATGCCTGGTTATGATGGTGTTTACGGGCAACTTGTAATTTTTGATGAGCGATTTACAGAGAAGAGTTTTCGGCAAAGAGTTCAACAGTTGAATCTTACTGATTTTATGTAATCTGTTTTCTCATGCATTTTAACTGTATATGTGTTAAGCGAGTATACGGCAAGGCTTATAAAGTCGTAATACACACGATACTGTGGGCTTGACAATGGAAACCACAAACCAACAAGCAAACAGAAAGGAAGACAAAATCTCAAGGATCATAGATAGAGTTTTGAAGCAGATTTTTGGGGAGGAAGCTACCTACCTAATTTATAGGCATTTGGAAAATAATTATTCTCTTAGGCAGGATGAGGTGGCAGAAAAGATCGATGTTTTTGCTAAGGGGCTTGAAGAGTTTTTGAGGTCTGGTGCTTATGTGATTGAGCGGAAGATTTTGGAGGATATATACTCTAGTTATGGCTTGCTTCGTAGATTGGAATTAGAGAGAACGCAAGAAGAATGTGATTTTGTCGGTCAAATGAAATTACTCATGCGAAAAGCATAGGTTTGTCTGTTTGTGTGTGCGTGCAATAGCGTATAGCTCGTCTATTTGGAGTCAAATATGAGTGTAGGTTGTGGATGTTTTCTGTTTTTATGTTGTGTTGTGTGAAGTGGGTGTTTTTTTTGGGGGGGGATGGCTTTCTCTGAGGGTTCTAGACTCCCCTTATATGTAGGTTCAACTTCTGCTTTTGTGAGATTGGGGTTTTGCTCTCGGAGTGACTGCCCCCTCGCTTACATATAGGTTGAATTTTTGTTTCTTTTTTTGCGAGGAGCTTGATTTGAAGAGGGTTTATTTGGCGTTTAGGTTGAGGTAGAAGACGTGCCAGTTCTCGGTTTTTAGGAAGTCTTCTTTGTATCCGCGTTTGCGGCATATGGCGATTGCAGCGGGATTGTCTGTGTAGTATATGATTGAGTTGTAGCCTCGTTTTTTGGCGAAGTTTTCGAAGAATTGGAAGAATTTTTTGCCGTGGCCGTTTCCTCTGTGTTTTGTTTTTAGCCAGATTTCGTGGAGTTCGATGAAGTCTTTTTTGGTTCCGATGAGTCTTCTTAGCATTTGTTTGTCTTCTTTGTCTCTGGGTGCGCCTTTTCTGTGTTCGTCAGTGTTTGATTCGTGCCAGATTGTGTGTCCGATGATTTCGTTGTTTTGTTTCCAGACGATGAGGTGAGACGGGTCGCTTTTAATGAGGAGTTTCTCTATGTCGCCGATTTCTCCGAATGTGACGTCTGTAAGCCCTATTGCTTTGAAGTAGTTGTGAAGGTCGTCAAGTGTCTTGTAGTATTTTTCGAACTCTTCTAAGTTACAGCCCACAATGAATTTCATAGGTTTGCCTTCTCAGTTCTCTGTGTCTAGACCCCTCCCTTATATACATTGAACTTTGGCTTCTAACGCTTTGTTGTTGAGGCGTGTTTTAGGAGTGAAAATCAGCCAATACAGGTAGACCCCCCTAGGTTTTTTCGAATTACTCTGAAAATAGAGACTTTTTTGGGTTTGGATAAAACTTTACCCCAACCAACAACAAACTAATCATTTTCAAGTGGTTCTTGTTAGTATTTTTGGTTCTTTCCATTCTTCCCTGAGGATACTGTACAGACAATCGTCACACCATTTTCCTCGATTGAAACTACTCTTTCGAATTATCCCTTCTTTCGTGAACCCAGCCTTTTCAAGAACCCTCTGAGAAGCGATATTACTCACATCAGTAGTGGCTTGAACACGCATCAGTTCTCTTGAAAG
>Ga0315309_1000063_pt1 | contig 57908 bp, 50 predicted proteins | sample TDP4_MG_FD_203080 | JGI IMG/M metagenome (GOLD analysis project Ga0315309, IMG submission 203080) | Freshwater sediment microbial communities from Lake Towuti, South Sulawesi, Indonesia - TDP4 | ecosystem: Environmental > Aquatic > Freshwater > Lake > Sediment | place: Indonesia: South Sulawesi... | reverse complement strand
GAATATTCCGCATATAGCGATTTTTGATACCGCCTTCTTTACGACTATGCCCCCCCACGCTTACATCTACGCTGTACCCTATAGATGGTATGAAAAATACGGTGTGAGGAGATACGGATTTCATGGTAGTTCCCACTCATACGTGTCAAGGAGAGCGGCAGAGGTTCTTGAAAAAAAGCCATCAGAAATAAATGTTATCACTCTCCACATAGGGAATGGTGTCAGTATCACTGCTGTTAAAAAGGGCATAGCTTACGATCACAGTATGGGGTTTACACCATTAGAAGGAGCTGTGATGGGAACTCGCTGTGGGGATCTAGATGTATGTGCTGCACTTTATATTATAGAAAAAGAAAACCTAACACCTGGCCAGATGAGCAACATTCTGAATGAGAAAAGCGGACTCTTGGGAATCACAGGCAAATACGTTGACAGACGGGACATAATTAAAGCAGCTGAAAAGGGGGATGAAAGAGCAAAATTAGCTATTAAGATCGAGTGCTATAGATTAAAGAAATATATAGGAGCTTATGCGGCAGCGATGGGGGGAGTAGATGTTATTGTCTTTACGGCAGGGGTTGGAGAAAACTCTCCCTTTTATAGGGCGAAGATATGTGAAGGTCTTGAATTCATGGGAATAGAGATAGATTCCGACAAGAATAGGCAGGCAATTGGTGGAGGAAAAGAATCGGATATAAGTGGGCCGCATTCACGCATAGTAATATATGTGATTCCTACGAATGAGGAGCTAATATTTGTTAGGGATGTTATGGCCATTCTTGAGGGTAAACACGAAATTCATTCCTAGATTTGTCATTACAATTTCAGGACATTAAACCATCACGCTTTCCCAGAAAATCATATAAATTATGTTACTAAACATGAGAAGAGGGAGGACTGAAATCCGTGGCTGATTTAAGTATTGAAGTATGTGGCATAAACTTCAAGAATCCCGTGATTGTAGCGGCTGCGACCCCAACTAAAAACGCAAAGTGGATGAAAAAAGGCATAGAGCTCGGGGCAGGCGGCATAGTTACAAAAACCGTAACTACAGAAAAGTTGCTGCAGAGGTATGTAAGACCTCGGTTTACCATACTTCATAAAAAGGGGTGGCCTGATGTGTTCTCCAATTATTCCTGTGAGTTCTTGGCTACGTATAAACCTGAAGAGTGGATAAATGAAATAAGGGAGGCTAAGAAATACGCGGATGACCATGATTGTGTGGTGATTAGCAGTATCTCGGGAACTAGCATAGAAGTCTGGGAGAAACTTGCGATGATGACAGAAAGCGCTGATGTGGACATGATCGAGGTGAACTTTGGCTGTCCGCATCCTAAAGAGACCGAGCGTAAGCAAGGCGCTGAGCTAGGCAGAGACATCGAGACGGTTTCTGAAGTCACTAGAGCTGTGACAAAAGCCGTAGATATACCAGTATTCGCAAAGCTTACTCCTGAAGCGGTAGATGTGGTGAGTGTGGCCAGAGCGGTCGTGAAGGCAGGGGCGTCAGGTGTTACTATTATCAACAGATACCCCGCCTTAGACATAGACATTAATACCGGGAGGCCATTGCTGCACGGAACATTTGCAGGCGTGGGTGGGCCATGGATGAGACCCATCACATTAAAATGGATTGCTAAGGTGGCCCAAGCTATCGATGCTCCCATCTCTGCCACTAACGGTATTTGGACGTACAAGGACATAGTGAAGTGTATTATGTGCGGAGCCTCGACCGTACAGACGTGTACCGCGCTTATGTACAGCAGAAAGGGATACGCGCAATTAAAAGATCTCATAGAAGGGCTGTCGAGTTTTATGGATGAAAAGGGATACACGTCTATTACTGATTTTAAAGGGATAACTCTACCCCAGATAACCAGCTGGGTTAAAGTAGATAGAGAGTCAAGAATTTTCTCTATCGTCGATGAAGGTAAATGCACGGGATGTAAGCTCTGCGTTAATTGGTGCTTTTACGGTGCCATTTCCTTGGGGGACAATAACATAGCAAGCATAGATAAGTCGAAGTGTGATGGATGTGGACTATGTGTTGCTCTGTGCCCTCGCGACGCTATAGGAATGAGCGAAAAAGTATACTTGGGTGACTATAGCTAACAGTCGATAAGTAACCTTTGATGATCGGTACTTCAGCTACCTTTGTGCCTTAAATGATAGGTTAAGCGAGTAGCAGTGCTAGGATTGCCTTTTTAACATGGAGTGCGTTTTCAACTTGATCCCAAACCACCGACTGTGACCCCTCAAGCACTTCCTCCGTCATTTCCACGTTACGGAACGCTGGGCCAGGATGCATAAATATCGCATCCCTTTTTGCATGTTTTAAAACTTCAGGAGTGACCTGGTACGCCTTTACGTTTATCTTCTCTTCTTCAGCTGTTTTCTCTCCTGTAAGGCTGCTCCGAAGTAGAATACATGCATAAATTACATCTGCATCCCTTACAGCTTCGAGGAGGTTATGTGTTAGAACGATTTTTGATCCTGTCTTCTCGGCGATTTCATGGGCTCGTTTGACTACTTCCTTGTCCGGAGTATATGCTGTACCTCCTACTTCAGGATACGCTGCAGCTATGTCCATTCCTACTTTTGTACACCCGAGTATAAGTGAGTGGAACAGACCCCTTGTCATGCCTATGTAAGTTAACTTCAGTCCCTCTAATCTTCCCTTCTTTTCTAGAATTGTGTACAGTTCACCCAGTCCCTGGGTTGGATGGTCTTTAGGACTACTGCAGTTTATTACAGGAACATCCGCGTATTTAGCCAGTTCAGCGACAGCTTCATGCTTGTAGGGGCGCATGGCAATAGCATCTACAAGCCTGCTAAGAACCCTGCTCGTATCTTTCAGCGGTTCCCCCATAGAAGCCATGGTGGCTTCGATTGGCATGTATATGGCGTGTCCCCCTAGCTGAGCCATCGCGACCTCGAAACCCAATCTGGTTCTCGTGGAAGCCCATTCAAAGAGGAGCCCGAGAGTTTTCCCTTCAAGTATCTTTTCATATTTACTAATGCCACTAGCTACTTTGAAGTCTCTAGTTAAATTGAAGATCGTTTCCATCTCCTCTATAGAAAGGTCATCTATTGAGAGAAGGTCCCTTCCCTTTAAACTCCTTTTCATATAATCAGCTCCTGGGGTCTGCTTTGATCTTAAGATTATTATAAATTTTTCTTACAAACTAAACTTATAGTCCCACAAAGGATTTGCCGCATCACACTTTACTCGACTTAGTGGCGAAGCCTAAAGATAAAAAAGCTAGACAACCTACCTTTTAATATTGAGCACCCTTGCCACGTTTTCGCCGAGAATCATCTTTAAATCTTCATCCTTAACCAACCCGGGATACACCCATCTCAGCCTCCTAACTTTTTCGAGCTCATACATTGGCTTATTAGATGGAAAGTCCGAACCAAATACCACTCTTTCTGATCCAAGAATTTTGAGCGCTTCTACAATTGTATATTCATCAACATAGGATGTCCTCAGTAAAATGTTGATGTTCTTCATGGCCACCATTATTGCTTGCTGTTCCGTACCAACAACATTCTTGCTACAAAAAAGCTTTTAGGAAATTTAATAAATAGATTAGCGCGAGCAATTTAGCTTTGGGGTTTACTTATGGCTTCATCCGTTGTGGAGTGGAAGGGGGAAAGAGATATACGCCTTATGTCTGGGAAGGGATGTTACATAGACGACGTTGAATTGCCGAATATGGTCTATTGCTTATTGCTAGGGAGCACTCATGCGCATGCGAGGATAAAGAATATCGATGTCGATAAAGCTTTGAGGGTACCTGGAGTAATAATGATCCTTACAGGTAAGGACTTGGTGAATGTTATGGATCCACTGCCAGCAAATGCAGATTATAGATCATTCGGCTGGCATTGGCGTATTCCCAAGGTCTATCCTTTAGCTACGGATAAAGTGAGGTTTATGGGCGAGCCAGTAGCTGCAGTCATAGCTGAAGACCCCTATAAAGCCTCCGATGCTCTCGGTTTAATAGAGGTTGAATATGAACCTCTACCTGTTGTCATCGATGCGGTTAAAGGCATGGAGGCCAATTCACCATTGTTATATGATGAATGGGGGGACAATATACAGGCGCATGTAACCTTCAACTTTGGGGATATAGACGCCACATTTTCAGAGGCTGACCGTATAATTAAGGTGTCATGGCGTGAACGCAGGGTTTCAGGGTTCCCCATAGAACCAAGGGGGTGTGTTGCTTGGTATGACGGATCGACAGACACCCTTAACGTTTGGAGCTCTACTCAAACTCCTCTACTAGCACAACAGTTTATAGCGCGGGCTCTTCGCATCTCAATAAATAAAGTTAGGGTTGTAGCCCCGGATGTTGGCGGCGCCTTTGGTAATAAGCTGAACTGGTGGAAGGACGTAATTGTATGTGCTGCTTCAATTATCACTGGAAGACCTATAAAGTGGTTTGAAAATAGGAGGGAGAACTTTGCAACGGGTCCCCATCAAAGGGATGTTATATGGCATGGCGAAGTTGCGGTTAAAGATGATGGGCGAATACTTGGAGTAAAAGCAAAGTTTATAGTCGATGTTGGGGTTGAAGGGACTAACAGGGGAGCTGGCGCCCCATCAATCGTACCGGCAAGCTGTTCGGTGCCTAACGCCTATAAAATTAAGGCATTACATGTGGATGCCTACGCCATTGTGACGAATAAATCGTTCTACTGCGCGTATAGAGGCTATGGCAAAGATAAGGGTATAAAATTCATGGAGAGAATAGTGGACATTGTAGGTAGGGAGCTTAACGTACCCCCTGAAGAAGTTAGATTTAGAAACTTCATTCAGCCAAATGAATTTCCATACAAGCAGATATCGGGATACGTATACGATAGTGGAGACTATCCACACGTACTTAAAAAGGCGTTAGAGATGATCGACATAAACACGTGGAGAGATAAACGGGGTTTAAGGGGGCGAAGCAAGTATCTAGGCATAGGAATGGCGTTTACGGTGGAGCCTGGGGGCGGAGCTATATCCCACAGCATATTCAACGCCATAACGCTTGCACGCATCAAGATAACGCCCGATGGAACGGTTGAAGCCTATACCGATCAAACGGAAATAGGTCAAGGATCCAAGGTTGTTACCGCACAAGTAGTATCAGACATCCTGGGGGTAAAGATCACCGACGTCGTCGTGCACCCCACTTCCTCAGACATTACCGGTGCAGGTCCATGGTCTAGTAGAGGCGCTGTATATTCACTCAGCGCGGCAGCGAAAGCTGCAAAGAAATTGAGGGAGAGGGTGTTTAAAGCCGGGAGTAAGGTCTTAAATGAGGATATTGAAAACATCGAGATCAAGGACAGTACGGTTTATTCAACGAAGGATCCGAGTAAAAGGATGTCAATGAAGGATCTAGCGTTATATATATACTTTTTCCCCGGACCTAGAGGTCTTCAAAAAGAACTTCAACTGGAACATGAAACGTTGCTCGATGTCTCCGAAACCTGGTTCAGCCCCAATACAGCGCAGAACCCCACCAGCACGTATACCACGTATTGTTCGTCTGCAGACATCGCAGTAGTCGAGGTAGACGTAGGAACTGGCGACGTAGAGATATTGAGATACGTACATGTACATGACGCTGGTAAGATTATAAATAGGGAGGTTGTTGAAGGCCAGATACATGGCGGGGTTGTGCAGGGTATAGGTGAAGCATTAAGCGAAGATCTAACCTATGATGAGAGCGGGCGATTACTCGCCGCCTCATATATGGACTATGTAATGCCAACAGCCCTAGATGCACCCAACATCGAGGTTGGCCACGTGGAGACGCTATCGCCGTTCACAGAGTTGGGTACGAAGGGCATGGGCGAGGCTCCGGCGATAGGTAGTAAGGTGGTGATCATAAACGCCATCGAAGACGCTCTATCCCCCTTCAACATAGTGATAACGGATGCTCCAGCGACGAAGGAGAAAATATGGAGATGGGTTTTCCAATCCATGAAAGGTCATAGTAGGTGAAGACCACGGGCTATGTAAATGTGTCTTTAAATGTGAATGGTAGATCTTATGAGGTCGAGGCTGAGCCTAGAACCCTCCTAATAGATCTTCTTAGAAATACCCTGAAAATTAAAAGTGTCCGGAGGGGATGCGAGGAAGGTGAGTGTGGAGCATGTACGGTTCTGCTCAATGGCAAACCCATTTATTCGTGTCTTACGCTCGCAGTTCAAGTCGATGGCGCAGAGATACTTACAGTAGAGGGGCTAATTAAGGATGAGAAAATGCATTCACTCATGCAGGCTTTCATAGAAAACTACGCTGTTCAGTGTGGCTACTGTACTCCAGGCATGATTCTAGCAGCATATTACCTGTTGAACACCGTTGAGAACCCTACGGAAGAAGACATAAGAAGGTCGGTTTCCGGCAATCTATGTAGATGTACAGGCTATGTAAACATCATTAAAGCCATAAAAGATACTGTACGACGTAAAAAACGTGAGAATCAAATTAAGGTGACTAAAGGTGACGCTCCCTACAAAGTTTAACTACTATAGACCGAAAATTCTGGATGAAGCGCTGAAATTAATGGATGATCTGAGTATACGGGGTAAGGTTATAGCTGGCGGTACAGACTTAATAGCAGGGGTTAGGGCTAGGAAGATCACTCTTCCTGAAAACATTATAGACATTAATCACATTAAACAATTGAACTTCATCGATGATGGGGGAGACGTTATCAACATAGGAGCAACAACAAAGCTATCAGAAATCTCATCATCTCAAATAGTGGGGAGAAAGGCTCCAATATTAACCGAAACGATATCTCATATGGCATCGCCACAAATCAGAAATATGGGAACCATCGGTGGAAATTTATGCAATGCATCGCCTGCAGCGGATACCGCGCCTCCACTTCTCGTTTTAGATGCCAAGGTAGAAAAAAGGAGCATTCACGGCGGGAAGGTTATCCCCATCAGCGAATTCTTCTCAGAACCTGGAAAGACTGTGGTTGGCCCCAACGAGCTACTTACTAAAATACAAATTCCGGCACAGTCACCAAGTGATAGATGGCGCTTTGTCAAATTAGGTAGAAGAAAGGCTTTCACTCTATCTATCATATCTATCACCATGCTCTTAAAAATAGAAGATGCCAATTTTAAAGATGTGAAAATAGCTCTAGGGGCAGTAGCACCTATACCACTTAGAATTACAAGGGCGGAGGCATTTCTAAGGGGGAAGAGTGTAAGCGATGATATAATTGATGAGGCGGCACGGATAGCCAAAGAAGAGGTAAAACCTATAAGCGATGTCAGGGCATCGGAGGAATATAGAAGAGAAATGGCGTATGTGCTCACAAAAAATGCACTTATAAATCTATCTAAAGGTATATAAGTGCACGATCCTTTAAACCATAAGACGATCGCCATTCTTTTGTAGCAATGTTGGAACCATCGATATTTCCCCATTGTAAATCATGAAGGCTACGGAGTCTTCGTCTAATGTGATGTTCAAGAAAGCCTCGGTGTCATCAACAGGGGTGCCAGATGTCGTTGTAATGCTAACTTTTGATGATTTGTCTCGTGTCGATTCCCACAGTGTATCCTACACGGTTTGCAAAAAATCTTCCCTGAATGGTGTGAGAACCAGCTGATAGATAAGTTGCCCAAACTACGGTAACGGAATATCGGATGATTTAAACGCAACGCCATGTTCGAGTGTAATCAACCTTCCCTGATCCTGTCAAAACTACCATCTGGATTTAGACTGCAAATAAAGCACGTTTTAAATAAACAAAACGAATAAGTAAATTATGTGATAGCCGATGACAACTAACATAGAAATGCTAAGGGAAATGATACGTCTCTTAGAAGACGGAGAGAAAGTGGCTTTGTGTACAATAATTGAAAAAGTGGGTTCTGGGCCAAGAGATGTCGGAGCAAGAGTTATCGTAGGTGAAGATGGTAAAACTGCCGGAACAATTGGCGGGGGAAATCTGGAGAGACTTCTAATCGATGAGGCCTTAAAAGCCTTGAGAGAAGGCAAGCCTAGGAAAGTCGTTTTCTCTCTTCATAAAGGGAAAAAGGAGGGAAAAATCGAGACGGGGCTAATATGTGGAGGTGAGTTAACGATATTTATCGATGTAATCGAGCCCAAACAAAGGCTCATAATCATCGGGGCGGGTCATGTAGCTTGGCCTCTTGCAAGATTAGCAGATATTATGGGGTTTAGTCTAACCGTAGTGGATGATAATGAGGAATTAGCCAATAAGGAGCGATATCCGATGGCCGAAAAAATCATCACAGGCAACTTTATTGAAATACTAGATAAGGTAGAGGTAGGCCCACGAGATCTGGTAGTTATCGTCCACGGGGAGCCCGAACATGACTATATGGCACTGGAGAAGATTATAAAAAGGAAGCCAGCTTACATAGGCTTGCTTGGCAGCAGGGCGAAGGTCGCAACGCTTGTGAAGAGGCTTAAAGCAACGGGAATTAGTGATGAGGATCTTGAAACCCTACATGCTCCACTAGGCTTAGACATTGGTGCTCAAACCCCTGAAGAAATAGGAATAAGCATTCTCGCAGAGATAATAAGTGAGAAAAGGAAAAGAACTAGGAAAGTTCACACGTCTTCCCTCTTCACTTAAGTGCTTTTCTCAAGAAGTGAAAACTCAACGCATTATGCGAAGAGGCCGTTGCCTTCGTGCGTCTGATGTTTTCATAGGCACGCTTTTCAAGTATGCTCACATTCTCCCCGGTCGTCTTCAAACTCCTCACCACGACCAACGCTATTTTCAATTCCGATAGAGTAAACGCTTTCGATCCCATAAAGCTCTTATGTAAGATGCATAGAACAGAACCGTACGAGGTAAGCGGCTTTCATGAGGGCCTTAGTCGAGATTAGTTTATCCTCCAAAGATACTATGCTGATCGCTGTTTTTGGAGCGCTCTCAGCCTTTCCGCTTTTGTTGACAAACGCCTTCAACTTGGTTGCATTAACCAATATTCCTGGAACTAACGGTATTTACGTCCAATTTATCACGGCTCTGATCTTGTGGGTTGGGATCGGGGTTATAGGAAAGTTCGGTTCCGCGATGGCCATTTCTGTAGTAAGCTCGATAGTGGCGGTAATCATCCTAGGGGGTCCAGGTCTCGTTAAGCCTTTGCTGATCCCTTTTAACATCTTAACTGGTTTCATAATAGACATAATTCTTCTAAGATCAAAATCCGGTGTTTTAAATCGTCTGATTGCTGGGTTCTTCGGAATCCTTCGAGGTCTGCATGTTGTCGTTGTTCAAACATTTTTTGGAATTCCGATCGCTGTCGGTTTGCCGGTCGTCGCGGTCGTATGCATTTCTGGAGCGATTGGAGCAAACGTAGGTATTCAAGTCCTTGAGAGGTTATATAGCAGCGGAATGTCAGATTTAGGAGGGGGGCATGACATGGAATTCAACGTAATGTTAGAAAAAGCTACTAGCTTTCACGGGCACACATGCGTAGGACTTGTTTTAGGCACTAGAATCGCGATGGCGGGACTTCGCAAGTTAGGTATTAAGGATCCGTTCAAAACGCGTAAGCTAATAGTATACGTTGAAATAGACCGTTGTTTGGCAGATGCGATTCAGGCCACGACAGGGTGCACTATTGGAAAACGTACAATGAAATACATGGATTATGGGAAATTTGCGGCAACATTTGTGGACACATTGAGGAATAGGGCAGTACGCCTTTCAGTGAAGGAGAAAGCACGCAAGTTGGCGATGAAATACGGTGAAGAACATGGATTAATAGAAAGAGGGAAAAAAGTTAGCCGAAAACAGGAAATGAAGATAATGGCTGAGGCATACTCAAAGATACGTGATGTTAACCTCTTGGACATTAGGGACGTGAGCGTAGGTATATCAAAATGGGATCTCCCAGGCTTGCCTGAACGAAAAGTGATGTGCGCCATGTGTGGTGAGAGAATTTTTGATGGTCGCGAGAAAATAAAAGATGGACGAATTCTCTGCAGGCCATGCGCGGAAGGCGCATATTACAGAATTCTAGGCGAGACGCAACAGGAGTGACTGCTTAATGCCGGGAAGAATCGTTAATGAGATTCTGAGCTCGTTTCAACACGTCATTCCAAATCTAGATGAGATAACGGTTGACAAGGTCATTATGGGATTGGGATATACGGGCGTTAAGCTAAGTACAGGACATGTCGGCATCTGCTTTACTTTTCAAAGTGAAATTTCGCCAAGTTGCTGCCAAGCGTATAAAAGAGCGGGCAAGTTAGCTGGAAGTAAAGCCATAGAGATGGCGAGTATGGCGAGGTCGTGGGATCTAAGTGAAAGTGTGATAGGTATCGCCACAGTAAATGCCCTTTCATCAATTGCTATCGCGAGAAATAGCAAGACGTATATCATCTCTAAGGGGAACATTTTCGACGAGATTGCGTTTAAAAAAAGCGATATCGTTGTCTTAGTCGGCAAGATCAAGCCATTAATCAAACGAATTCAGGGAAAGGTAGAGAAACTCTATGTACTCGAAAGAGACTTGATGCGGCGTGAGAGTGGAATTCTGCCGGATACAGCCTGCGAGGAGATCCTTCCGAAAGCAAGCATCGCCATAATTACGGGAACTGCCTTAGTTAATGGAACGATAGACCGCCTGATAGAACTCTCGAAGGACGCAAGGGAAATCGCTATTGTGGGTGCCTCAGCCAGTGTCCTTCCAGATCCCCTATTTGAGCGCGGAGTTACAATAGTCGGCGGAATCAAAGCTCTAGACCCAGATAAATTGCTACAGATCGTGGCTGAAGGAGGGGGAACGCAAGAGTTGAAGGCAGCCATCGAATTCATTAACCTAAGACCAAAGAATCTGCACTCTATAGGTTCAGCCTAAAGCTACACGCGTTCTAGAAAGTCAATGATAGGTCCCACATCCACATCGGTAAAGCCCCTTTTCTTTTTAATATACTCCTCTAACTCTTCAGGTGAATCAATATCTACTAGAACTTCTTCCTCGTCAACGTCGACGCATAAAACCTCATGTCTGTATTTACTAATCACGTTCTTTAAACCGAAGCTTTCTTCGCGCATCTGCATTATCTCGCTAAACAGCGCTTTATCAAACAATATTGGGTGCCCCTTCCTCCCCTTGTACGATGCAATCGCTATGAGCGGCCTTTTAATGAAGTATTCGCTCAATAGTATGTTTATGGGTTTACAGCTTATTAAGCATACATCGGCTGGTAAAAACATGACCGCTCCGGCTCTACCTAATACGTGCGATAATCCCGCCTTAACCGATGTTGACATACCTAATTCGTAATTACTGTTGTACACCATTCTAAGTTTAGGGTTCATCGAAAGGTCAGTAACAGCCTTTTTGATCCGCTCTCCTTCATATCCAAATACTAAAATGACCTCATCAGCGTTGGAGCCTAAACCTACTCGAACAACCCTATGGATTAATGGTTCACCGTTAACTATGTAGAGGAGCTTATTCCCGGGGAACCTAGTTGATAGTCCTGCAGCCAGCATTATCAATGGTATGATGGTTTTAACTTCACAAGGTCGGCTGTAAACCATCATTAACGCTAACCACCTTCACTAAGCAGTGCTAAAGCTATCTTATCGCCGTCAACTATTATCCTGTCATAAAATGGCTAAAGAGGAATAAAAACATTTTAACCACTGGAAAATTGGAGGTTTTTCATGCTTCCTTTAAGGCGCGAAGCGCTATCTACGTTTTATAATGGTAGGGTATCCATGGTTGTTGTAGTGTCCATGTAAAGAATAAACTGATTTTTTGTGTACGCTACGTAGCACGCGAAAATTGAGGTTCGGTTGTTGTCTGCAACATTTGTAAGCATTTCGAATTGGATGGCAAGTCATGTCAAAGAGCTTCAGAAAAAAGGAATACTAAAAGTAGAAAAGAAATTTCCTCTACACCAGAAACATATAGCATTTAGTCTTAAAACGTAAAAACTTTCAAAGGTTCAACTGAAGTGATATATATCATAATACTTTATTTACATTAGGGTGCTACATTTGTTGAGGAATCCTAAAAAAGAGTGGGAAGGCAAAATTGAAGACTATCCTTTAACCAACTATCCAGATTATGAACCAGATAGGCCTCCAAGGCTTGAAAAACTTCACAAATTTTCATATTTCGACGAACTGGAGAGGATATGGGGGAAACGGTGGGGGCCCAGGGTATCGGAAAGCTCAGGGAGGTGGCCCTCATTAAGCCTAGTGAGCATGAGGCAAACCCTCTGTGGGCTAGGGACCCGAACTTCTTCCTGTTGAGGCAAGGCATAGTAGATCAAGAAGCCTTGGAGCTGTTGTTAGATCAACACGAGGCATATGCGAGGACGTTGAAGGAAAATGGTGTGTCCATCCATTGGATGGAGATATATGATCCGATGGGCGCATATGGCCCGATGAGAAAACTCTATATGGCGGAAGAGGTGTTCGTGGCGAAGGGAGGTGCGATAATGCCAAGATTTGGCCACGCGTCTTACAAGCGTGGATTGGAGCCACATTTTGAAAGATTTCTAGCAAGCATAGGTTGTCCGATTCTTTTGATGGTTTGTGGCGATGGAATCCTTGAGACGGGTCCGGGTCTGGTGCCCATTGCCGAGGATGTACTGTTAATTCATCAATCGTGTGCAGGCAATCAAGACGGACTTGATCAGATTCTTCCGGTTCTTATGAGGTGTGGTCTCAAAGAGTATCATCTGGTTTATCTCCAAACCATCATGGATACCTTTGAATCTGGAGGCGAATTCCACGTGGATATGATAGTGGGTCCCGTAGACATAGGTGTTGCAGTCGTGTACCCAGCTTCTCTAGATTACCACACATACGTGTGGTTAAAGGAGAAGAGTTTCAAACTGATAGAGATACCCTCTAACGAGCACAAAAAATATATTCCGGCCAATTGCGTCATGCTAGAACCCGGTAAAGTAATAATGCCTGCGGGAGCAGATAAGACAAACTCCGCCCTACGCAGAGAAGGCATCGATGTGATAGAAGTTGAAACCACAGGGTTAACCAAGGGAGGCACCAACGGAATAAGGTGTATGACACTACAGTTGATACGTGACCCTGGACCAGGCTTGGAAGAGATAAAACGATAGAGAAGTAAACCATAAGGATAGTGAGGACGCCCACTAACATTAATTTGTAAATGTTTTTCTCAGGCTAGTTTGACTCGTTTCCATAACCAAAATAGCACTGATCGTGAGCTGGATTTTAGGAAAGTATACCGGCTTTCCTTGCCGCGTCTTCAAGCCCCAGATCAGCAAGCTTCCACTTCTGGGGGATGCCTTCAGCGTTCCATCCTCGAACCTTATAGTAGTCTTCAAGTAGCTTCCATAGCTCAACCACGTGTCCTTTGCTGGGTCCTTCGGGCATGGCCTCCTTGAGAAGTCTCTCTGGAAGCGTATCGTCCTTACTTGTGAATCCTTCACGTATGTTGAAGATTCTCTCTAGATTCCAGACCCGTTCTCCGGCTTTCCAAAGATTTTGCTCCGTCGTTTTAAACCCGGTTGCAGCCGTGTATAGCTCGGCAAGGTTTGCCATCGTTACATCAGCGTTGTGGATTACGAAGACGCAGAAGCCCAGCGAATCCAAGACAGCCATCTCATCCTGGACCTCCATGGCTACTTCACCCTTCCCTTCCAAGGCGAACCTGTCCAGCGGAGGCGGCGAGCTAAAGACCTCCCTAGTCACGAGACCTCTTTCATGGCAACCTCCACGGGGACAAACAGCGTACTCAATGCCCATCGCTTTGGCACCCCTCGGGTCGTAGGCTGCAAGCTCAAGCCCCTTAACTTGCATCGCAAACCTTTGCGAGCCTCCACCTATTTTCTCCGAAGCACTCCTAACCCCCTCTGCCAGCAAATCTCCTAAACCCTCTCTATAGGCAATTTTCTTAATCGTCTCTATCATCGCATCGTGATTGCCGAACCTTAACTCAAGCCCCTCTGTCTCCGCCTTCATGATAATGCCCCTCTCAAAGCACTCCATGGCGAAGGCTATACAGTTACCCGTGGATATCGTGTCAAGACCGTACTCATCGCAAAGCATGTTCGCGGCAACGATGGCCTCAAAGTATTCGTTTCCACACTGAGGGCCGAAAGCCCCTAACGTCTGATACTCGGGTCCCCTATGCGTAATCGCCCCAGCGTATGGCCCCTCTCGCACTATGGTGAGGCTCCCGCAGGCTACTGGGCACCTGTAGCAGGTATTTTTCTTCACAACAAGCTTCTGGTGGTAATCGGAGTTAACCGTGGTGTCAATAGCCTTGAAGACGCCGGTTTGGTAGTTCCTAGTTGGAATAATCCCAATCTCATTCACGAGCCAAGCTACTCGAGGAGTCCCCCTTTTTCCAAATCTTTTGAGGCGATCAGACTCGGCGTAAATCTTCAGCAACTTTTTGACTGCCTTCTTGAAGCCCTCCGGGTCAGCCACTTCAACATCCTTGGTGCCCCTCAAAGCGATGGCTTTCAAGTTTTTTGAGCCTAAGACAGTGCCGGCGCCACCCCTGCCAGCAGCCCTTCCTCCAAACATGATTGAGGCGTACTTCACAAGTCTCTCCCCAGCTGGACCGATGCAAGCAACCTGTGCACGTGGATCGGTTTCCTCACAAATATAGTGCTGGGCCCAGCTGGTGGTCATGCCCCATAAGTAGTCAGCGTTCTTAAAGGCAACGTGTCCGTCCTTTATCCACAAATATGTTGGTCTCTCAGCTTTCCCTTCCACGACTATGGCATCATAGCCTGCGAACTTCAGCTCTGCCGCAAAAAAACCTCCTGCGAATGTCATGAGGATCGTTCCTGTAAGTGGCGACTTTGTGACTACGGAGCATTTAATGAAAGAGGGTGCCTCTGTCCCATTAAGCGGTGTCGTCGCGAAAATTACCTTGTTCTGTGGGCTAAGCGGGTTAACTTTAGGCTCCAACTCATTGAAGAGAATCCACACACCAAGCCCTCGACCCCCCAAGAACACACGCGCTGCTTCGAGGTCGAGATTTTTCACTACGGCATCTTTCCGAGACAAATTAACATACAAGATCTTACCCAGATATCCTCCAACTTTCAATGTTTAAACCTCTCTTTTCATCTGTCTGTGAAACTTGTGCATATTTAACGCTTATGTTCATTGAGTCGATTAATTACCGTGGATAAATTAGAGTGCTTCTGTAATGCCGCATGCATGGTGTCATTAATTTGGTTTTTAAATGTTTTTCTCTTGTTGGGATTTCGGGACATTCTGGGGTTCGTATATCCCCTTGATCTTCTTGCAGTATCCACACTTCTCAACCCTGCAGAGGTGCCTCAGCCTGCTGAAGGATAGGGAAACAAACTCTGCGGAAGGTTCTGAAAGAATTAGGGAAATGTGTCGCACAAGTGTTTGGGAGAGGGAGTAGCCGAAGTTTGCTTCCAGGATCCCCTTGATTTCTCATGCTTCATGACCAAGCCCTTGTCCACTAGGCTCTCGAGGAGAAGCCCACCTCCCCTAGAAGCTGATGGAAACCCTGGGGTTTCGCCTTGCCTTAAGCAGTCGTTTATGTTGCCGCGTGTGCTGAGTATCGTAAGCATTAAATATTGTTACTAACAATAAATATTGACTGGGAGATAAATTTGAACAAGAAAGCTGTTGCAAAAACTACAGCAATAATTGTGGCCATCGTTGTGATCTTGATTGCAGCAATAGGTGTTGTCTACTATATGAGTCTACCTGGACCTACCCCATTACCTACACCAACGCCAAGCCCGACACCTACAATACCAAAGGTAGAAAAATTCGTGATCGCTTATATGGACGATAATCCAAAAACATCCCCCTGGTCAATAGTGAACATCGAGGGCCTTGCAGAAGCGCTGTTTAAGTTAGAGGACGAATATCCAGAATATGATTTCTCTTACATATGGAGCGCGCCAGTATCCGGTTCGGAACTTGTTGCCACAGTTGATTTGCACGTAGCACAGGGAGCAAAGATGATAATTGGGGCTGCGTATGGTCAGGAGAATGAATATATGGAGATAGCCAGAAAGCATCCTGATATTCCAATCGCTGTTTTTGAACCTTCAGAAGACCTCTTAAAAGGATCTGGAACAGTCGGTGGTTACAAATGGCAACAGTGGCAAGCGGCTTACATAAAGGGCATAATCGCTGCGGGAGTTACAAAAACCAATAAGATCGGTTTTGTGAATGCATACGACTTTGACGCCTCAAGAAAAGCGATTAACGCATATGTGAAGGGAGCTAAGGAGATCAATCCCGATGTGGAAGTCCTATATACGACAAGTGGGGATTTCACGGATCCTACCAAGGGAGCAATGGCTGCAAGTTACTTAATAGCAAAGGGATGTGATGTTATAGCTTCGTACGGTGATGGTCAAAGCGAAGGCGTTGTCAGAGAAGTAGCAAAATACCCGGGTGTTCTCACTTTCGGGGAGATGAAAGATATGACACAGATGGCACCCGACAACGTGCTAATGAGTAACATTGCCCATATGGAAGTTCGATGGTACGATTTAATAAAGAGGGCAATTAATGGGACGCTCAAAGGATACGCGTGTGAACCCACAATCGCTGACGGGATAATAACATTTGAATTTAATGAACAACTAAAAGATGTAATACCGCCAAGCGTTTTGGCATATGCTGAGGAAAAGATAGGGCAGTTGACGGCAGGAAAGTTTCAACTCTCCGCGGACATTAGTGAGTATCCTATTACTTGAATGGCTCAAGAGAGAAATGTTGCCACAAATCGAAGTTAAAGACGTATCTAAGAGATTCGGCGATGTCGTTGCACTTAGGAATGTCAACTTAAAACTTGATAAAGGCAAATTATACGCACTCGTTGGAGAAAATGGAGCAGGAAAAACTACTACGCTAAATATTATTTTCGGATTTATCCCGCCAGATACTGGCAAAATGTTTCAAAAAGGAGAAGAGAGCAAATACGATGTTTTATCTTCTATTCGGAGGGGAATAATATTAATAACGCAAGAGTCTTCTTTGATTCCCACCCTAAATTTAGTCGAAAATACGTTAATAACCCCGCTTTTCGAAAAATACATTTTGGCACCTTACAAAAAAGGAAAACAAATGTTAGAATCTGCGAAAAAAAAGACCAAAAATGAATTCAAGGTTGATTTAGAGGTCGAATGTTCCAAATTGGGTTATTCCCAACTCAGAGAAGCTGGGATTTTGAGATCACTTTGCTTTGACTTTGATGTTATACTTCTAGATGAACCAACATACACGCTATCAAAATTTGGTGAAGAATATCTTTTTCAGATGATGAGGGAATTTGCGAATCGAGGGGCTACTGTAGTATACACTACTCATAGGTTCGAAGAGATGCTCAAATATCCAGATGAAATAATTGTCATGAAAAATGGAGAGATAGTACTCAAGAAGCCAGTCAAAGAAGTGACCCCAGACATGCTTACATATTATATGTTTGGTAAACCCATGTCGGCGATAAGAACTGCTTCGCGCAAAACTCAATATCAACATGATACGTTGCTAGAGGTAAGGGATCTGTGGTGCCGAGATGATTTTGGAGTGGACGCAGTAAAAGGCATAAGCTTTAGCCTTGGGAGGGGGGAAATACTAGGAGTAGTCGGAACACAAGACTCCGGGAAAAAAGAGTTATTAGAGGCTATATTTGGACTTAGGGAGGTAAAGAAAGGATCTATTAAATTAGCTGGAAAGGAGATTAGTAATTTGAGCATAAAGGAACGGTTAAGCAAAATGTCCTTCATACCAGATAAAGTTGAAGAGGGCCTTAACCTAGATTTCAAACTCTATGAAAATTTGGCCCCCTTACAACCTCTTGGCGGAGAATTTGTAAAGAATTTTATGATTCAAGAAGAAATTTTAAAACAACACGCCCAGAAATTACGGAAAGAGTACGATATAGAAGCACCTGATGTAAACTTTATTTGCCAAAATTTGTCAGGAGGTAACAAAAAGAAGGTCATGGTTGCTAGGGCTTTGGAGAGAGATTTTGTCCTTCTAGTGGTATACCAACCAGCATCACAACTGGACTTACGATCAAAATTTAGTGTATATGACAAGTTAGTAAAACTTGCAGATGAAGGAAGGAGCATTTTAATTTCGCCAGAGGACATATCGGATGTTGAATTAATTTGCGATAAACTGATGATAATGGTTGATGGAAAAATAGCTTATCTAGGTCCCCCGATTTCAGCTGAGAAAATTGGAAGAATAATCTTTCAATGAATCTTTCAGAAGGAAATTCGAGAACTTAGTCATTTTAATCACTTTAATCAAGTTTACGCCGTGAGTTGGATTTTAAAAATAGAGATGACCCAACATAAAACGGCGAGGAAACTCTATTGTTTTACGGATCTATTCGACAACCTGTTCTCTTATTCAGAGCAAAATTTATTAAAACTGGGTTTAATAGTAGGGAGCATGTCCGCAAAAACCTACTATATGATAGCTGTCTATGCTTTAGTTATAATTGTAGCTTTACTGTCGATGTTGATATTTTTACCTCTTACAATAACTGATCTTTTTGAAGGATTTTTCATAACTCCCTTTACAAATTCTGCAATGCGTGAGACCTTTTTCTTTATTTTCGCTATCTTTGTTTGTACTAGTTTAGCAGCCTTAATCCCATTCAGATCAGGTGACTACAATATAGGCGGAGAGGGGCAGCTTCTTGTTGGGGCTTTAACTGGAGCTTTTGCATCTGGTGTGTTACACATGGGCGCAATAGCGATTCTTTTTCTTTCCGCAGTTGGAGGATTAGTTTGGGCGCTCATATCTGCTATTTTAGAAGTGAAATTAAAAATGGACATTGTAGTTACAACCCTTCTGACGAATTTCATTGCAATCCGCATTGTTGACTATTTTATATCTTACCCCCCTCTTGAAGATCCGACGACTGAATTGGAGATCTCGGTATTGCTGCCGGCCAGAATTCCTGTATATTGCGCAGTAGGAATAAGTGTAGCACTATTGTTCTTTTCATACTTCTTAATAGTCAAAAGCCGTTGGGGTTACGAAACTAGGCTGCAAGGAGGTAACCCATCAGCGGCAAAGTTAGCTGGAGTAAATTCGCAAAAGCTTACACTTGGTAATATGTGTATAGGAGGAGCAATAGCGGGTTTAGGAGGCGGGATGCTGATAACTGGAGTAATAGTAGCTTTAAATCCTGACTCAGGTTTTCTCCTCGGATACATTGGTCTTCTAGGAGCTTTTATGGCTAAACTTAAACCCCATTTTGTTGTTCTCAGTTCGTTTCTAATAGCTCTCTTTTGGATAGGGGGACGCGCACTCCACGTTGTTGGAGGAATATCAATGAGTATTAGCTTGTTCCTAATAGCTGCATTAATAATAGCTACATTGCTCACAGAGATCATCGGGAGGGTCTTATAAAGGTGATTGGACTTATCAGCACTTTAGTTAGTGTTGCGATACCCCTGCTCGTTATAACAATTGGGTTACTTATATGCGAAAAAGCGGGAGTATGGAATTTCGGGGCAGAGGGAATAGCAATTTCAACCGCTGCAGTTGCTTACGTAGTTTCTGTAAATACAGGTTCGATATTACTATCTCTGCTGTCCGTCATTCTATTCTCCATCTTTCTAGGCTTACTACTGGGAATATTGATGATTCATTTAGGATTAGATCAAGTTGTTGTAGGAGTTTCCATCATTATATTTGGATATGGATTTGGGGAGTTCTTATCGGATACGTTCGCGCCCGGATTTTTAGTCGCTCCTGAAACAATCACTATAAAATTACTTCTTTTTGAAATTAAACCTTTCATATTATTTGCGTTTTTATTAATTCCACTAACTTGGTTCATCCTCAAAAAAACAAGGCTCGGCTTGATTATTCAATCAGTTGGTGATTACCCAGTCGGTAGCGACATGGTGGGTATAAAGGTCAATCGAATAAGGATAGCTTGCTTTATTTTTGGTACAGTTATAATCGGATTAACCGGATTTTATTTAGTAAATTCACAGTATCTTGTGTTTAACATATCGATCGTTGGGGGGGCGGGATTTTTGGCAATAGCACTCGTACGCTTGGCGAATTGGAGAATAGATTTGATCACAATATTCGCCTTCGTGTTTTATTCATTTGACTATATAAGCCGCTTTTTGAGAATGTGGATCAGTATTCCAGAAGAGGTAATATATATGTCTCCTTTCTTGCTTACCCTAATTTCTTATGCCCTTTCTCTTAAGTGGGGGAAGAAGACTAGAGAGCCCCTGAGTCTTGGTAAGGCCTATAGGAAGATGTCTACTTCTTAGCTTAAAACTTAATAGTCGAAATACGCTTATTTTAGGTCTAGGACGTAATCTGGAACTCGCCACTATGAGTCTAAAACCAAAGCGAGCTTCAAGTCCCTTCAACCAATAACCTCCATCTTATCGACCCCAAATGGCCCAAATAAGTTTGCTTTCTTTTGGACCAGATTATAAGGGATCTCCTTACCAGCGCGCGATCAAGAGCTCAAGCTGATGGGGACGGCTACGGCGTTGGCTACGAAACCAAAGTTGCTGCTAATGGACGAGGCGGCGGCGGGTCTGAGGCCCATGGAAATTGAGCATGTGAAGAAGCTGATAGGAGACATACGGGACAAAGGGATAACCGTGATGGTGGTAGAGCATGTTATGAAGCTGGTGATGGGTGCGAACGAATTATAGTGATGCACTACGGGAAGAAGATTGCAGAGGGGTCCCCTCAGGAGGTGTCTAAGAACCGGAAGGTTATTGAAGCATATTTAGGGGAGAGGTACCGTGCTTAAGGTAAACAAGATAGATGTCTTTTATGAAAACATCCAAGCCCTTTGGGAGATAAGTATAGAGGTTAGAAAGGGAGAGCTCGTCGCCCTAGTTGGAGCAAATGGGGCTGGCAAAACAACTACGCTTCGAACAATATCAGGTCTACTTCGACCCGCCTCCGGATCCATAGAGTTCTTGGGCGATCGCATAGACAAGCTGGGACCCCATGAAATCGTAGGGAAAGGAATCATCCAGGTTCCAGAGGGAAGACTGCTTTTCCCACGTCTAACCGTGCTGGAGAACCTTAAAATGGGGTCGTATAAGTCAGAGGCCAGGAAAAGAAGGGAGGAAATGTTAGGGTGGGTGTATGAGCTCTTCCCGGTGTTGAGGGAGCGCAGGAAACAGCTGGCTGGAACCTTGAGCGGGGGCGAACAGCAAATGCTGGCTATTGGCCGAGGATTAATGTCTATACCAAAAATACTGTTGCTCGATGAACCGTCATTAGGCTTAGCCCCCAAAATGGTGGACACGATCTTCCAAGCTATAACACGCCTCAATGAACAGGGAATAACTATCCTACTAATCGAGCAAAACGTCGCCAGAAGCCTTGAAATCGCTGACAGGGGATATGTGCTTGAAAACGGCAGGATAGCCCTAGAGGGAACAGGTAAAGAGCTTCTGGAAAACGAGCACATCAAGAAGGCTTACGTAGGCATATAGGCCGCACCTTCCATATCTCTTCTTGAAGATAGAACAGCCGCCTCACAGTATAGCAGCCTCGCACGCGGCTCCCATTGGCTTCAAGTAAACGGTTGCATGTAAGTAAAGGTTTTATTCGACAACACTCACAGAGTGTGGATGCGTTACGGTGAGAATGGGGAATATGGTCAAGATTCTCTTCAATATCAACGATAAGGACTGCATTGGATGTGGCAACTGCGTTGTGGTGTGTAAAGCTCAATCTTCCCTACCTGAGGTTATAGGAGGGAAGGGGCCGGAGAAGCTTGATGATGTAGTATTTTGGGTGGAGGATGGCAAAGTAAAGTTAGGCAAAAAAGAGCTTTGCGAACGATACCAAGGCAAGACGTGCAGAGTCTGCATAGAATCCTGCCCCCTCGGCGTTATCGAAATAGAAACCCTGGAGGAGTGAGAGCACGGAGCCAAATCAGCTCCTAATTAAGAACGGATACGTCTATGACCCGATTAACGGAATAAATTGTGAACGAATGGACATAGCCATCAAAGATGGTAAGATCGTAGAGGACAAGGAAATGGATCCACAAGAGGCTACTACAATAGACGCGAAGGGAATGGTGGTGTTTCCCGGAGGCATCGATATTCATTCCCACATGGTGGGTCCAGTAGTTGGCGGCGTCCTTCCCATAGCACCAAAGGAGGTGCAGCAAGCACTGGTTTTAAAGCAGATAGGGCGTTCATATGCCAAGATGGGATGGACAATGGCCATAGACCCGGCGGTGCCTCCTCTCTTCGCAAAGCAAGCAGTAATGGAGCTCAATGAAATACCCATAATAGACAAGGCCTTCTACACCCTCCTAGGCAGCAACTGGTTGATGATGGAGTACGTGAAGGAGAACCTCTTTGATAAATACGTGGCTTATGTCTCATGGCTGCTAAGAAATGTAAGGGCCTTCGCCGTTAAACTGGCCAATCCCGGCGGGGGTGAATTGTGGAGCTGGCATTACGACCTTCAAAGTCTGGATGACGTAATTCCATATTTTAATGTGACACCAAGGGAAATCGTAAACACAACGATCAAAGCTAACGAGAAGTTAGCTTTACCTCACTCCATACATCTGCATTGTAACAACACCCTTCGTCCTGGAAACGCCTCAGCTACATTAGACTCAGTTAAGATAGCCAACACGTTGGAAGCTGGCAGTGCTGAACGCAAGCAAACTATGCACATAGCTCACATACAATTCAATTGTTACGGAGGAAAAGATTGGAACTCGATGGAATCCAGAGCTGAGGAGGTGGCCAAAAGCATCAACTCAACTGATAAAGTCACCGCGGACTTAGGTCAGATAACGTTTGGAGAGACCATGTTTCTCTCACCGGACGGTTGCTTAGTACACCGCATAGCTACGCTATTTAAGGAGACCCCCTTATCGAATCGCGACTTTGAGATTGAAGACACATGTGGGGGAGTGAAGCTTACATACTCGACGGATAACCTCATAAATTCACTCCAATGGGCTATCGGCCTTGAGTTAGCGCTACTGATCGATGATCCGTGGAAGTTGTCTTTAACAACCAATAGCCCAAGCGGGGGTCTCTTTACTAAATACCCTGAGGTTATATGTTGGCTAATGAGCAAAGAGCAGAGAGAAACGGTTCTTGAAAAGAGCCCTTCTACCTTGCAAAGGAGGTCATCCATTGCGGCAATAGAGAAGGGATACGACCTTTACGACATTGCGGTTATAACCAGAGCCAGCCCAGCAAGAGCATTAGGGATCTCGAAGATAAAGGGGCATCTGGGAATAGGAGCTGACGCTGATGTAGCTATTTACGGTCTTGACCCAGAAAACGTAACTCCCCACTCTGTAAGTAAAGCCTTCTCCAGTGCTGCGTATACCATTAAGTCAGGAAGAATGGTGGTGAAGAACGGGCAAGTGGTTCAAGACGTCCAGGGACAGATCCTGTGGACTGAAACTGAAGTTGATGAAAATCTGGAGAAAGACATGCTCAACGATTTAGAGTTGATATTTAAGAGATTTTACTCTCTGAGCTGTAACAATTACTTGGTGCCTAAAAACTACGTTCAAGTAGGGAAGGCAATCACACCCAGGTGAACATTTTTACTTCTCCAACGCATAGATAGTCCCTGTCCCCCTTTCAGCGAGATCTCCCTTGAATATGAGGAACGAACCTTTAATCACGTACCTGCTAATAGTGGTTCTTCTGTTGTTTCAGAATAAAAATATTTAAAAGGAAGTAAGTCTCCGTTTCGTTGAAATTAACGAAAGCATAATTATAGAGTTACTTCAAGGAGATATAGGAAAATGAAAAATTCTAGATCTAATGAGAGACGATTCGTTTCGGTTGATCCTGACAAGTGTATAGGGTGTGGTCTTTGCGAATATGTTTGTGCATTTGAGAAGGAGAGGTTTCCGGATCCTTCAAGATCTAGAATTAGAGTTATTCGCTTGAACCCATGGATTAACGTAGCCATGACTTGCAGGTTCTGTGAAGACGCTTTTTGCGTGAAAGCTTGTCCACGAGAATGCTTGAAACAGTCTGAGGAAGGTTTTCCGATCGTTGATGAGGATAAATGTAGCGCATGCGGCTGGTGCCTTCAAGCCTGTCCCTATGGTGGTATCGTAATACATCCCAAGAAGAGAGTTGTTACTTGTGACCTCTGTGATGGAGAGCCGAAATGTGTTGAATTTTGCCCGGAAGAAGCATTAGAGCTCGTGCCAAATGATGAGTGTTCAGAAAAGACGTGGATTTCCGCCGTAGAAAAATTACCCACAAAAATTGAAAGGTTCACTAACCTAATCAAAAAGAAGGATTGGACGGAATTATTCGCGGAAGCCGAAGAAAAAACTAAAAGACTAGAAGAGAAACTCGAAGCACTAAACAGAAGAGTAATAGAAATTCAGCGCCACTCAAAAACTATGTAAAAGCTTTATCTGCAATCTAACCGTCTGGCTCCAAATTAACACTAGATGTTTTTCTTCACATCGTTTCTTTCCTATTCCAAAATTTCCAAATACTTCATTAAAGCCGCGCGTGCGCGTCTACGTGCCTGATCAAGGCGGTTTAGCCGTAAAAACCTCAATTTTCAACTGCCTCTTTAATCCATCATAGTGAAACAACGATAAGTAATATTTAAACATTGTACTCATTTCTTAACCCTTCCAACTCTGTAAGGAGTGCTTTCTCTAACACTGTATACTGTAAAGCCAGGAAGAGTTGAGGTAAAGAATGGGCGAGTCGTTCAAATCATTAGGGAGCATATTATGCGGACTGAAACTAAAGTTAATGAAGGACTCGAGAAAATTCTGCTCAATTGTACTCTTTAGACTTGAATGATCACTTTACTTAATTACTACATAAAAACAATGTTCAGAGAGGAAGGTGATTCCAATACCCTTCCACGTGCACGAAGAAAGATTTAAAATTCTGATGTTTTAGTGTATTGATTCTATGCTACTGCGGAGGGCGTTTGTGGAGATCAGCGAACAACTGCGGATAGGCGTTTATGTAGAGCGCTTGATGCAGAAGTTTTTGGGATGAAAATATGACTTCTCAGTGGACGGTTAGAAATGTTACATGCTGCGGGTGTGGCTTGGTTTGCGACGATGTGGAAGTGATGACCGATGGGAAGAGTATTTCAACCGTGAGAAACGCGTGTGTAATCGGTGAGCAAAGGTTCAGAATTCCTGGGTCAAGATCAAGATATCTGACCCCTCTAATAAGGAACGAAAAAGAAGAGATGAATTGCGTTTCGTTGACTGAGGCGTTTAAAAAAGCTGTTGACATTCTTCTTGAAGCTGATCATCCTCTACTTTACGGGTGGAGCTCAACTACTTGTGAAGCGCAAAGGCTGGGCATTGAATTAGCCAAGCACGTAAAAGGGGTTATAGATGGGTCGTCTTCCACTTCCTATGGGCAGACGTTAAGGGCAATAAGTAAACATGGGCTTTTTACATGTACGTTGGGTCAGGTAAAGAATAGGGCAAACCTAATAATTCTCTGGGGGTGCAATCCCTTAAATTCGCATCCGAGACTCTTAAGCCAATGCGTAGCGTTTCCTATAGGCCTCTTCAATCAAGGGAGGGCGGATAGGAAAATTATTATGATAGACGTAAGAGAAAACGAAACTTCTAAGCTCGCTGACAAGTTGATAAAAATTAAACCTTCTAAGGATTTTGAACTAATAACAGCTCTTCGTCTTGCATTAAACAACGAGAAAATCCCAGAAGCAGTAGCAGGTATAGAGGCCAAAGAAATTTACAGTTTAGCCGAAGAAATGAGGAAAACACCTTTTGGAGCCATATTTTTCGGCACAGGTCTTACAACAAGCGGCGAGGGATACCTTAACGTTGAAAACCTGCTCTCCCTTGTAAGAGATTTGAACGAAAACACGAAGTTCGTTACAATAGAAATGAGAAGGCACTTTAATGATGTGGGATTCACCACGACATTACTCCGCGAAACCGGCTTTCCATTTGGAGTGGACTTCAGCAAAGGGACCCCCCAGTGCTTCCTTGGCCAGACTACTGCAACTGATGTGCTAGCACGAGGAAGATGCGATGCTGCCTTGGTTATAGCATCCGACCCTGTTTCGAGTCTTCCATGGAACGCGGCCAGGCATTTAACTAAGATTCCACTCATTGTAGTCGATCCTCACTGGACTCCAACCGCCGAATCGGCGGCTGTTGTTATTCCATCGGCCATAAGCGGAGTAGAAGCGGAAGGAACTGCATACAGAATGGATGGTGTGCCGCTCCACCTAAAGAAGGTAGTTGATCCCCCAGAGAACTGTCTACCAGATGAAGTCATATTGCAGCATATGCTAAAAGAAGTAAAAGGGAGGACATAGGCTGGAAGTTATATCGGTGGATCCTTAGTTTCAATTGCCTTTGTACGCCATGTTTAGTAGTTGTACCAGATGTAGCACTTGAATTTTCTTTGCCCCTTCCAATCGCAACGCCGACGAGATTTGTGTCATACATCGGGGGCATCCTGTAACCACCGCATTAACATCCAACTTTTTGATCATTTTGGCCTTCCTGACAGCGATTCTATAACACAGTTGCGGATTGACCAGCTTGAGGGGACCTCCACAGCATCTATCTGGCTCGTCCATTTCAATCAGCTGAACGCCTGGAATACTTTGAATCAACTTCCTCGGCTCAGTTGAAACCCCCGCGCCACGATTAAGGTCGCAGGGATCGTGATAAGTAACCTTTAGATCCAGCTCACCCATCACATTTGTTTCCAAGCCATGTTTCAAGAGGAACTCGCTAACATCAAACGTTTGAAACTTGTAGTCCACCCCTAGCTCCTTACAGAGCAACGGGTACCAGTTCCTCAAAGTGCTAGTACATCCAGCGCACAGAGCAATTATTTTCGAGAAATCTCCGAAAGCTTGCAGGTTTTGTTTAAGTTGCTTTTTAACCGAATCTATAAAGCCCATTCTTAGGAACGGCAGACCGCAGCACACCTGATCTTTCGGAATTACAGTTTCGATTTGATTAGACTTTAGCACATTAATGGCTGACTCGCCCACATCATGCAATCTATAGTCGTAATCTAAGAGGCAGCCTAAGAATAGGCCTACGTGGTCCCTTGGCTTCTCAACCTCAATGCTATAGGGAGCCTTGCTGAGGAATGTAGGTTTGAGAGGCTTTATGAACGACTTACCGGTTATATTTACTAGTTCTGTTAATTCTTCGACTTCCTTTATCGGACCGATGCTACGTTCTAACGTCATGCGACGCATCGGCATCATTACCAGCTTTGGTATATCTATGTCGTATGGACAAACCTCTTCGCATTTACCGCACATGGCGCAGTTGAACATGCCCTCTTCATAAGCTGTCCTAAGCCTGTCACCACCATCCCTTGGGTCAAAGGCGAGTCTAGCAATTTCGGCCATTATCATTGGGCCCGAAAACAAATGTTTTGCTTCAGTGAAGGCTGGGCATTTAGATATGCAACAAAGGCAATTTATACATCGGCTCACGATCCTAAACGTGGAAAAGTCAGCTGGCAGTAATTCTTCAGGCTCCTTCTCTAAGGGTTTTTGACGCTCAAGAAATGGCCTGATCCTTACAAGCCTGTCCATGATGGCTGTGTGGTCCACAGCCAAGTCTCTCAATATTGGCACATTTGGTAAAGGTCTAATTACCATACTCTTTAGAACCGGGTCCCTGCAAGCTAAAGTTGGTTTTCCGTTTACTTCTACGGCGCAAGACCCGCAGTAACCATATCTACATTCATAACTGAATGCTAACGTTGAATCGTAGTTTTGGCGTATGTAGATGAGCGCATCTAATATGGTCATACCCTCTTGATAAGGCACCTCATAAGTCTCATATCTTGGCTCCACATCCATTTCAGGATTGTACCTAAAGACCTTAACCTTCGCTTTTTCTTCGCCCATCTTCTTATCCCTCCATAGGCTCGACCTCAGACAAGTCAACAGGGCACGCAGTCAACCTCATTTCTCCATCTTCAAGTCCCATAACTATGTGTTTCAGCCAGTTCTCGTCATCTTTCTCGGGAAATTCCTCTCTAAAGTGTGCTCCGCGAGACTCCTCTCTGATAAGGGCAGCCTTTATGATCATTTCTGCAACACCCGATAGATTTTGAGCCTCTAAGGTCTCAATCCAATCCATATTATATCTCATTGTGGTTAAAGGCACGGAAATATTCCTCAGCGCCTCATTAATGTCATCTGTCTCCTTAAGCGCCAGCTTTAATCCTTCACCACTCCTAATAAGACCCACTTTGTCCCACATAAGCCTCTTAATCCTCGCCTTAACATCTAACGGCTTTACATCCCCTTTAGCCCCAAGGAGTCCGTAAACTCTCTCATATTCCGCCTCCACTTGCTTCTTATCTATGGGCGTTGTTTGCTCCCTTTTCATTGCATATTCGGCTGCGTACTTCCCAGCTCTGCATCCGGAGACAAGTATATCTGCTAGGCTATTTTGGCTAAGCCTGTTTGCTCCATGAACTCCCCCAGCGACTTCTCCTGCAGCAAAAAGCCCAGAAACATTCGTTTCCCACCTTTCATTCACTTGTATTCCACCCATAAAATAGTGGCAGGTTGGCGCGACCTCGAGCATTTTCTCCTCCGGGTTAATGCCCAATTTCGTACATAGTGTATATATGAGCGGTAGTTGCCTCTTGACGAAACCTGGTGGATTATAGGTCATGTCGCAATACACTGCTCCCCTTTCAGTACATCGCCCTTCTTGAACCTCTTTGTAAACAGCCCTTGAGATTATGTCTCTCGTTGAGAGCTCAAGCCGCTTAGGGTCGTATCTTTCCATTAAGCGTTCGCGTTTGGCGTTTAGCAGGTGGGAGTAATATAGGGCTCCGACGAGCACGCCCCTAAGTGCCTCGGGGTATACTAAGCCTAGAGGATAGAATTGTACGAATTCCATATCTATGAGCTTTGCTCCAGCCTGGAGCGCAAGGGCGAATCCATCCCCTGTATTTCTGACCGGTTGCGATGTGGTTGGGTATATTTGACCAGCGCCACCAGTGGCTAAAACCGTGGCCTTATACTTGAATACCATGAAACGTCCCGAATTTATGTTTATTGCAGTTGCGCCCGCTACCGCACCATTGGCAGTTAACAGCTTGGTGACCATGGTATTTTCGAAAATACTTACATTGTCTCGTTTAAATGCCTCCCCCTTCATCGCCTTCAGCATCTCGTGTCCTGGACGGTCCTCTAAGTACGCGGACCTATGATAGCTGTGTCCTCCATCTATGCGCAATAAGTAACGCTTGCCGTCCTCGGTTCTTTCCCAGAAGGCTCCAAACCGCTCTAATTCAACAATTCTTTGTGGTGCTTCTTCGACGAGAATTCTAACCAATTTCTGTTCGTTAAGGTAGGCCCCTCCTTTCACGGTGTCCATGAAGTGAATATCTTTGCTATCGTTGACTTCATGCCATGGACCGACACCAGCCATAGCGCCTATAGCCATATGAGTAGCTCCGCTGCTTCCCAGCCGTCCCTTGAGAACTATAGCAACTGAAGCTCCCGCGTTGCTTGCCTCAATCGCCGCTCTTAACCCGGCTCCTCCGCCTCCTACAACCAAAACATCTGTTTCAAAGAGCTCCATATTCCATCCAGAAAACCTGTACAGTAAGCTTAAATAACTTTTCGATTATTTCTCTTAATAATCTACATTAATTGAGGGCTGAGATATGACTTCAAAAGTACCTAAAAGGATTTCAACCATTCCTTTGTCCGGAATAAGACAGGTCCTCGAGTACGCTAAAGGGCTAAGAGATGTCATATTCCTTAACGTAGGCGAGCCAGATTTCATAACCCCTGAGCACATAAAAGAGGCTGCCAAGAAAGCGATAGACGAAGGCTTCACCCACTACACTTCAATATGGGGGCTTCCAGAACTCCGCCAAGCTATAGCTGAGAAATTAAGGAATGAGAACGGGATTGATGCAGATGCTGACAGTGAAATTCTCATCACCGCTGGCGCCCAACCAGCTTTCTTCGCAGTTTGCCAAACGCTAATAGAATCAGGAGACGAAGTAATCGTGCAAGATCCTTTCTACTCTTCCTACGAGGTGACACTTCGGGTAGTTGGCGCGAAGATAATTCCAGTGCTCACGAAAGAGCGGAAAGATTTTACCATAGATCCTGAGGATATTGAGGCTAAGATCACAAACAAGACGAAGATGATAGTACTAATCTCTCCGAACAACCCAACTGGAAATGTATTAGATAAAAATACACTCAAAGCAATTTCGGAAATAGCTCAGGATCACGATTTGATGGTAGTTTCCGATGAAATATATGAGAAGATAACATACGATGGAGTGAGAAACTATAGTATTGGTTCTATTTCAGATATGAAGGAGAGAACGGTGACGATAAATAGTTTCTCAAAGACATATGCCATGACTGGCTGGAGAGTTGGCTTCATTGCGGCTGACAAGGAGATTATGAAGGATATAGTTAAAGTTCATCACACTATGAACGTTTGCGCTAGCGCCATATCCCAGAAAGCCGCCGTCGCCGCATTGAACGGTCCACAGGATTGCGTCAACGAAATGGTGATGGAATATAATAGAAGACGAAAAGAAATAGTCAGCCTAGCAAATGAAATACCTCGATTTAGATGCCTAATGCCCAAAGGCGCATTTTACATTTTCCCAAACGTTGAAGCTTTCCAAATGCCTTCGATGGAATTAGCTAAACATCTAATAAAAGAAGCTAGGGTAGTGACGGTTCCCGGTTCAGCTTTCGGGGGCGGTGGAGAAGGCCATTTAAGGCTCTCCTATGCCGCGTCGCTGGAGAAGATTAGAGAGGGGCTGGGCAGAATCAAAGAAACAATGGAGAAGCTATAGGTTAGTGGCGGAAATGAGAATTGAACTTCCGTACGGTAAAGATGGCACGGTCAGCGTAGAAGTTCCAGATGAAAATTTAATTTCTATAATAGAGCCGTGCAGCGTTCCTAGCTTGACTAACGTAGAAGCCAAGATTAGGGAGGCCATATGCAACCCCATCGGAAGCGAGCGGCTGTCCAATATTGTCAAACCAAAGGACAGGGTGAAGATAATCATAACGGACATTTCACGTCCGTGCCCGGATGACAAGCTCCTACCGGCGATCCTCGAGGAGCTAGGTAGAGGTGGCGTCCGTGACAGTCAAGTAACCCTAGTGGTAGCGACTGGAATGCATCGTCCTATGACTGAACAAGAATTGAGAGAAAAAGTAAGCGATGAGGTATACGATCGAGTGGAAATCATCAACCACGTATGCACAGATGAGAAAAGTCTAGTGTTCATTGGAAGAACTGCCAATCTCGGAATTCCATTGTGGGTTAACAAAGCAGTTACTGAGGCGGATGTGCTGATCTCCATAGGGATGGTGGATACCCACATATTCGCTGGCTACACTGGAGACGGAAAAAGTGTAATGCCCGGTATCGCTGGGCTCAAAACAATAGAGAGTATGCATAAGCCCGAGAGGCTTGACTCTCCATTTGTGGGTGTCTGCTCTTACGATCGTAATCCAGTCCGTCTTGACGTGGTTGAGGCAGCTAGGATGGTTGGTCTTCGCTTTATAGTAAATGTGGCCTTTAATGCTAAAGACGAGATAGCGTATGTTGGGGCTGGTGATCTAGTCAAGGCACACCGAGAGGTCGTTAAGTTCGTAGATGGAATTGTTAAGGTTCCAATTCCAGAGTTGCCAGATATAGTTATCTCCGGCCCAGGTTATCCGAAGGATAGAGACTTGTATCAAGCGACTAGAGCAGCGAACAACTTCGTTTGTGGCCCAGCGCCAGCGATTAAGGAGGGGGGTATCATAATAATCCCAGCCCCATGTCAAGATGGAGTTGGCGGTAAGACATTCCATGAATGGATGCGAGATGCAAAGGATCTCGATGAAATCCTAGAGAGGAGTAAAAGGGAACCGGAACTTGGGGCACATAGGCCTTACATCATGGCAAAGATACTAAAGCGTGCCGACGTGATTATCGTTGGGTCAGAAATTCCCCATATAGTAGAGGAAATGAAGATGATGGCGGCCAAAACCTTGGATGAGGCGCTCAAAATGGCAACGGAGAGAATGGGTGAGAAAGCGAGGATACTAGTTTCAACGCACGGTCTTACAACGGTTCCCATCTCGGGTAGGGTATAGAAATGAGGCTCTTCGAGTACGAGGCGAAGGAGATCTTTAGAAGGTTTGATATACCCGTGCCTAATGGCGCGATTGCTAGTTCTCCAGATGAAGTTAATTTAGCTGTTGGGAAGGTGGGCCTCCCAGTTGCAATAAAGGCTCAGGTGCTAGTGGGCGGCAGAGGGAAGGCTGGTGGGATCAAATCTGCCGATAGCTTAGAAGAGGCTGTAGAGAGGGTTGAGGAGTTGATGAGCAAGAAGATTAGGGGACATGTGGTGAGGAGGGTCCTAATTGAAGAAAAGTTAGATGTCAAGCATGAGTACTATTTGGGTGTAACCATTGATCAACTTTCTGGGAAGCCCGTCGTCATGTTTTCAACAGAGGGTGGGGTTGACATCGAAACCATTGTGGAGAAGAAACCGGAGTCCCTTGCCTCTAAAAAAGTAAGTGTATCCCGTGGCCTTTTCCAATTTGAAGCCCGGGATATTTGCCAACAATTAGGCTTGCATGGTTCGCTTCTCTTGAAAGCGAGCAACATTCTCCATTCATTATATAATGTATTCAATCAATACGATGCAATGATAGCTGAGATAAATCCGCTTATTGTGACAAAGGAAGATAAAATCTATGCCGTTGGCGCGGTGCTAGAGATTGATGATAACGCTTTGTTCCGCCACAGGGGCATCAAGCTGAATTTGAGTGAAAGAGTAGAGGACGAAATAAAGAGGGAGGCGATTCAGCAAGGGCTCTCGTATGTGAAGCTCGATGGAGACATAGGGGTGATCGGGTCCGGTGCGGGGTTGGCGATGACCACTATCGATCTCATAAAGGATTTCGGAGGGAAACCTGCAAATTTTCTCGAAACGGGAGGGGGAATAACTGAGCAGCTAATGGAGGGGGCGGTTGAGTTGGTGCTGAAAGATAGGCGGCTGAGGGCACTCGTGATTAACCTCTATGGAGGCATCAACCCGATGCCTGCCGCCGCGAAGGGTATCGTGAAAGCCTATGAAAAGCTGAGACCTAAAATACCAATTCTCGTGAAGGTGATTGGCAATCAGCAGGAGGAAGCTTGGGGCATGCTTGAAAGCGCTGGTATTCCCGTTGTCAAGGAGATCCAAACCGAGGTTGCCGTTAGAAAGTTGATGAACATTCTAGGTGAATGAGATAGATGTGCATCCTCGTAAATGAGAAAACCCAGATCATCGTTCAAGGGATAACAGGCGGGGTAGGGAGCATCCAAACAAAGCTTATGCTAGATTACGGATCTAAAATAGTCGCTGGGGTAACTCCGGGGAAGGGTGGAACACCAGTCCACGGGGTACCTGTCTATGACACGGTCAAAGCAACAGTTTCAGAACACCCCGCTGAAGCCTCAATCCTATTCATTCCGGCCTCCTTCATAAAGGATGCTGCTGTTGAAGCTATAGACTCTGACATAAAGTTCCTGGTGATCATCACAGAGCACATTCCGGTCCACGATACAGCTTATATCCGGGAACAAGCCGAAGCCGTGGGGGCAAGAGCAATCGGACCTACAACCCCGGGTATTATATGCCCAGGAAAAACAAAGATTGGGATAATGCCGGCAAGTGTTTTCATGGAGGGTGATGTTGGAATAATTTCCAGGAGTGGAACGTTGCTATATGAGATCGCGGGCAATCTCACGTTGGCCGGCATCGGTCAGAGCGCCTGTGTGGGAATCGGCGCCGACCCAGTGGTCGGAACCGACATGATAGATATATTGAGGTTGTTTGAAGAAGACGAGCATACGAAACTTGTAGCGATAGTGGGTGAAATAGGTGGGGTTGAGGAGGAGGAAGCGGCTAAGTTCATTGGGAAGATGACAAAGCCGGTCGTCGCGTATATAGCCGGTCGAGTGGCGCCTCCAGGGGAGAGGATGGGTCATGCAGGTGCAATAATATTACGAGGAAGAGGTACAGCTCAAAGCAAAATAGATATTCTGAGAAGGGCAGGAGTTAAAATAGCCAACAGGCCATCCGATGTGGTCAGCCTTGTCAAAACCTGCCTCTAGCATTAGTCGAGTAAGCCTACCGGAGCTTCTGCGTAGAAGAAGAACCAAGCTGATACTCAAAATTTTCCGTGAAACTGCAGAGTTGAGCTTTCCCACTCCTGTGGAAATCTATAGAAGGTTATTGGCCCTTCAAGAAAGCGATTATGTGAAGTTATTTGAACATTCGAAGACACTTGCAGGAATGTTGATGAAGAACGGAAGTTTGGCTGTTGTCACAAACTCAACAAAGAGGATGAGAAAAGAACTTGGACTGCCCTCACTGATGTTCAATCAACATGAGGTGAAGAAAATAACCGCGGCCACTGAACTCCTCAAAATCATGGGGAGGGAAAAGTGAAGAGATACACGCTGTTCTCAGGATGTATGATATCGACTAAACTCCCGTTCGTAGAAGCCCTCACCCTTAGCACTCTTAGAAAAATGGATGTGGGAGTAATGACGTTAAAAGACTGGTCATGTTGCCCGGAGCCAACCATGATACGCATGTTGAGTGAGAAAGCGTGGTACGCTTTAGCTGCAAGAAATATTTCGATCGCCGAGGAAAGTAAGTGCAATATACTCACTCTTTGCAATGGTTGCCTCACGACCCTCCTCAAAGCAAATGAGGATATCAAGGAGAATACCAATCTAAGGCGAGAGATGAACGCGATTTTGGGGAGGGTCGAAAGAGACTTCAAAGGAAGCGTAGAGGTCAAAAGTCTTTGGAGATTTCTTTATGAGGACATAGGGACCAAAAAATTGAGGGAATTGGTCAAGAAGCCTCTCGTTGACTTTAGAGTGGCCATCCACTACGGTTGCCACATGATGGAGGAACTGAAACTATACGATAATATCCAAGATCCTAAAGCCCTTAGAGCGCTTGTAAGAATTCTCGGAGCGGACGTGGCTGATTATCCGGACGGATTGAAGTGCTGTGGCTATCCCCTCTCACCCATTAACAGAGACCTTTCGATTGATGAGGCCGCAGACAGACTGAGAGGTGTATATGAGGCTCAAGCTAATTGCTTGTGCGTGTTATGCCCGGCCTGTTACCTTCAATTTCGCCTAGCACTCCGTAGAAACCGTCAGCTAAAGGTCAAGCTCGCATATTACCCCGAACTGCTAGGTTCAGCCATGGGTGTTCTTCCTACCCTCCAGCAACGATCTCGAGAAGATGTACCTCATCGCCGTCCTTCAGACGCATGTTGAGAGCGTCACTCAAGTTGAGCATCTTTCCGTGAATGCAGATTGCAATAGTTGATGGGTAACTATTCAACCCGACATACTTTCTTTCCTCAAACCCCTTTGAGTACCTCTTGAATAGCAGGTCAAGAAGTCCCTTCACAGTTACTTCATTTAAATCTAATGTCAATTCGTCTTCTCCAATTACGTTCCTAAAAATTGAGTACAACTTTACCGTTATCACAATAACTCACAATGTTTATAAGAAATTTGAGGAGATATAAAGTCTTCTGGTGGTGAATGTGATGAAGGTAATCCTTGTTGATCCGGAAAGGTGTACCGGTTGCCGAACATGCGAATTGGTCTGCTCACTCACAAAAACCCGAGAGTGCAATCCTCAGAAGGCCCGCATAAGAGTTCTGTCTATACCTCATGAGGGCGTGGATCTCCCAATAATTTGTCAACACTGCGAAGATGCGCCTTGCAGATCTGTTTGTCCGGTAGGGGCCTTGCGAAGGGATCCTCAAACCAAGGCAATAATTCTGGAACCCGCGGTGTGCGTCGGCTGCAATGCCTGCATGATGGTCTGTCCATATGGCGCCATCACCATCGATACGGAACGCCGCGAGTTGATAAAGTGTGACCTATGCGATGGTGATCCTCTGTGTGTGAAATATTGCGTCACTGAGGCCATTCAGTTCGTTAGAGCCGACATCGCCATGAAAATCAGACGCAAACATGCTCTGGAGAAATTCGTGGGGCCGATGCTCAAGTCCCGTGAATTGCTACCGGCTGGGGGGAGATCGTAATGCCTTACGGGTGGGCTGGAAGGGTCCTTCATATTGATTTGACGAGGAGAAAAGGTGCAACGCTCCCGTTAGACCCGGTAGACACGAGAATGTACCTCGGAGGTAGGGGCCTGAACGTAATAACGCTGTATAGGGAGCTAAAGCCCAAAATTGACCCTCTGAGTCCAGACAATGTCTTAATCTTTGGGACAGGCCCCCTAACGGGCGCGCTCTCGCCTCTGGGCTCCGCAAGGTTTAACGTTACGGCTAAGTCCCCATTGACCGGAATTCTAGGCGACTCAAACTGTGGAGGCTTTTGGGCACCGGAACTGAAGTACGCCGGGTACGACCAGATTGTAATACGTGGACGCGCTAGCGAGCCGGTGTACCTATGGATTGATGACGATGACGTGGAGATTCGAAACGCGAAACACCTTTGGGGCAAAGACACGTACGAAACGCATCAGTCAATAATAGAGGAGATAGAAGACCCAGAAATACACACGGTTGAGATCGGCATAGCTGGTGAAAACCTAGTTAAAATCGCTAACATCCTAACTGACGCGTATAGAGGCACTGGGAGGACCGGGTTAGGGGCTGTCATGGCCTCAAAGAACCTCAAAGCCATCGCCGTGCGTGGGACCAAGGGAGTGAAGGTAGCTGACCCAGACAAACTCCTCGAAATAACCCTCAAAGATATCGAAATATTGTACTCTGACTGGTTCTCAAGGCTGTTTTCAGAGCAGGGTTCGATGTGTTTGGTGAAGATCTACCAAGATTTGGGGGCGTTGGTCACTAAAAACTATCAGGAAGGGCAATTCAATCCGATAGAGGGATTACTAGGAGACTACTACGCAGGAAAATATGAAGTCAAACCAAGGGGGTGCTTCTCCTGCCCACTTCATTGTTCAAGCTTCTGGATGATCACTGACGGCCCACTCGCTGGGGTGAGAGCTCCAAAGATAGAATTTGGCATAGTAATAAACTACACAACTAGGTTGGGCATTGGGGATCTGGAGGTAGGACTTAAAGCTATAGATTTACTCCAGAGGTATGGCCTCGACAGCATATCAACAGGAGGAACAATAGGATTCGCCATGGAGTGCTATGAAAAAGGAATCCTAACCGACAAGGACACAGGAGGGTTGAAGCTCGAGTGGGGGAATGGAGAGGCAACTCTAGAGATGATACACAAAATTGCCCACAGGGAGGGTATAGGCAACATCTTGGCCGAGGGCTCCCGTATAGCCGCGCAGAAGATAGGAAAAGGCGCAGATAAATATGCTATACACACGAAGGGGTTAGAACACATAGAGTGCGATCCGAGGGGAATACAAGCATGGGGACTTGGTTATGCTGTAGCATCAAGGGGAGCTGACCACCTAAGAGCCCTACCAGCATTTGAGTACACCATATCTCCAGAGAAAGCTAAGGAGTTGTTCGGAACTCTGAAAGCTGCGGATAGATTCGCGACGGAAGGAAAGGGGCACATGGTTAAGTGGTTCGAGGAAGTTCGGGCCTTCACTGATTCCATAGAAGCATGCAAGTATATCACTCGAACTGGCCTCATTTGGCCAGAGGCGCAGGGGCAGGTCTTGAGTGCGGTAACAGGCCTCAAGTTGAAGACTGAGGATGTCCTTCTCATAGGAGAACGCATCGTAAATGTTGAGAGGGCGTTTAATGTGAAAGAAGGGATTACAAGGAAGGATGATAACCTGCCAGAGCGTTTCACCAAGGAACCGATGCCCTCTGGTCCCTCTAAGGGTCATGTGTGTAACTTAGAGCCTATGCTAGATGACTACTACAAGCTTAGAGGGTGGGATGTGAAAACGGGGATACCCACACGGGAGAACCTGGAAAAACTGGGGCTTAAGGATATAGCTGATGAACTGGAGAGGCTAGGAAAACTGCCGAAGCCGAAATCTTGATATGTAATGTTAAAGAACAAACTAAGCATGAAATTGTATGTTAGGTGATTTTGATGAAGGTTTCAGACCGTGAAACAATTAATAAATACCATGAGTACGTCATCGTTTCATGTCTTAAGCGGATCGTACCGATAACCGTGGCTGAAGGGAGCGGCGTTTTCTTAAAGGACCTTGAAGGAAAAGAATACTTGGACTTTGCCACGGGCTTTGGGGTTCTTACGTTAGGACATTGTCACCGCGAAGTGAAAGATGCCGTCATCGAGCAGTTGAACAAGGTTTGGCATCATAGCTCTTACATGTTTTACTCAATTCCCATGGCAAATTTAGCTGAGAAGCTGGCTGAGATAGCTCCGTCCCCGCTATGCAGAAGTTTCTTCTGCAACAGTGGCGCTGAAGCCGTGGAAGGGGCTATGAAGCTGGCGCGCAAGTATACAAGAAAGTACGAGTTTATCGCATTCTACAGGTCATTCCACGGACGAACTTTAGGCTCATTGAGCCTAACCGCTCAGATGAAATATAAAAGAGGCATGGGTCCTTATATCGCTGGCGTCGTGCACATCCCACCTCCATACTGCTATCGATGCAGCCTAAGGCTCACGTTTCCGGACTGCGATCTTGCTTGCGCGGAGTTACTCAGGGAGGCGATAGAGTATGGAAGTTCAGGTGACGTCGCCGCCTTAATATTTGAGCCCATTATGGGCGAAGGAGGAGTGATCGTACCTCCAGATGGATACTTTTCCAGGGTTAAGGGGATATGCGACGAACACGGCATGCTCCTCATCGACGATGAGATTCAGGCGGGTCTTGGTAGAACGGGTAAGATGTTTGCGATCGAGCATTGGAACTTGTGTCCAGACATGATCACAGTGGCAAAGGGCATCGGAGGAGGTCTTCCTCTGGGTGCCTTCATAACCACCGAGCAGATAGCGGAGGCATTTGAGCCGGGAGACCATTACACCACGTTTGGGGGGAACCCCGTCTCATGCACTGCTGGTCTAGAGACCATTGAAATAATTCAGAGGGACGGCCTTGCAGAGAACGCCTCTAGGGTAGGCAACTATTTTATCAAACGCCTAAATGAGCTCAAGGAGAGACATCCGCTCCTAGGAGACGTTAGGGGTAAGGGTCTCATGGTTGGCATAGAGCTGGTTAAGGATGAAAAAACGAAGACTCCAGCAGCCAAAGAGGCCGCATCAATTCAGGATATGATGCGAGAGAGGGGAGTGCTAGTCACTTTAAGTGGCGATTCAACGATCCGAATGTTGCCCCCACTGATAGTAACAACGGAACATGTGAACACTGTTGTTGAGGCACTAGGTGACGCCATTAAACAGATAGAAAAGGGAGATGGCTGACGAAATTTTAACAAGATACTCGCGCTGTGAGTTGGACTGGAATAAAGGAGTGTGCGTGGCGAGTCTTCCTCAAATTATAAACCGCACGCATATGATAACCTTGCCTAAAAAATTTATATCCTACTATACTAGCAATAGATCACTTAAAAGCGGTGTTTACATGATGGATTTGTCTGTTAGAATGGGAAACGTGACCTTCAAGAACCCTATCATAGCGGCGTCTGCAACCCCGACACATGACCCGGAGCGATGCGCTAAGGCTGCAAAGGCAAATGCCGCTGGAGTAGTTTTGAAAACTCTGTATCCCGAGGAGCGCGAGAAAAAGCATGCCCTTAAGTGGATAACCGACAGGATATCTCCGACATATCTCTTTGCGCGTCCCAGGTTCAAGCTTTTATACTGGGACTCTATACTGCCCACACCGAAGCTTGGTCTCCTACGCCCAAGCGAGAAGCTAATCGTCAAAGAGCCGAAACTCTTCACCTTATACTCAATTGAGCAAGCAGCCGTGTTCGAATATAGTAAGTATGAGAATTACGTAAACGAGACCAAGAAACAGGTTGGAGAGGACTGTGTAGTGATAGCGAGCATAATGGGTGGCACCGTTGAGGGGTGGGAGGATCAATGCGAGATCGTAAACGGATCTAAAGCCGACGCTGTTGAACTGAATTATTCATGCCCTCACGCCATGGAGGTGGAGAAGGAGCTTGGTGCCACTGTTGGAGCAGTCCCCTCAGCTGCGGAGGAGATTACAAGAATATGTAGAAAGCGTCTAAGCATACCTATAATTCCAAAACTAACCGCTCAAGTGGGAGACTTAATTCCTGTGGCCAAGAGGTGCGAAGAGGCTGGCGCTGATGGTATCACGGCGATAAATAGGTTGATGGGTGTAATGATAGACATCGAGAATGCGCGGCCCATTGAGTGGGGCTCTTATTCTGGTTTTGGTGGACCGTTTATGCTTCCTTTGACTTTGAGGTGGATCGCTAAGATGAGGGAGGAGGGCATCAAGGTTCCCCTAAGCGCGACAAACGGCATATGGGACTGGGACGATGTTATAAGTTGCATCATGGTCGGGGCAGACACGGTTCAGACATGCACGGCTGTTATGTGCAAGGGTTACGAGGAAATGACTAAATGGGTTAACAAGATTACCGAATGGATAGAGCACAAGGGATACGGGAGTATCAGCGAGATCAAAGGCATAGCCCTCAAAAACTTCATTCCAGCCGACGAAATAGAGAGGGAGATCCCGGTCATGGTCGGCGGGAAGTCCAGTAAAGTCGCTGTTTTGGACAAGGAGGCGTGTGAGAAGCACCTTAGGACATACTCCTGCGGTTGGTGTGAGAGGACTTGTTTCCACGACGCTATGAAGGTTGAGGAGTACGCCAAGATTGATGAAGAGAAGTGTGAGGCCTGCGGACTATGCGTAAGCATCTGCCCAGCTAAAGCGATAACGATAAAACCAAAGGAAGAGGCCTAACCCCCATTTTTTGTCGCGATGTGAGCTAATGAGTGTAATCGTACGCGACACCATGAGTAGCCGAAAGGAAACTCAGCTTCGTTTACTTTGTCTTCGTCTTACTATTACGCGCTAAAAGAATGATTATTGGATTTTTAGCTCCCCATTCTCAACTATTTTCCTGCCGTCTATCTCTATCGTCGGATTTCGAAATATTAAGTCTATGTGAAGAGGAGCCTGAATCTTGCCTCCGAGGGGCAAGCTGCTTCCCAAAGCGATATGCGCGGTTCCAAGCGACCCTTCGTCCTCCAGCAACCTTCCTATCACCCTAGCCTTAGGGTTTAATCCAAGTCCAACCTCAGCTATATTGTATACGTTTGGATCCTTCGCCGCCTCAAGCATCTTTCTAAGCTTTTCCGCCGCCTCTCCCCCCTCGATGGAGGTTATGAACCCTCCCTTTATCATCATTCTCACCGGTTCTTTTACAAGCATGCCACCAGCTGATGCGTCAACTATCAAAATGCCCTCCGCGGTTCCCTCAACCGGAGGTAAATTGACCTCAACGTCAGGAGGAGGCCCAAAATCGCCCGGTTTATGACAGATTCCGGTCTCAATGTTTGGCTTTCTTCCTTCAATGACTGCCCTGAGATTTGTCCCAGCCGGAGAAGTCACTTTAATAGCTTCACCATAGTAAACCTTCGCAATTCTATCCGCCAACTCCTTCAAAGCCATGAAGTCTGCCTCGATGCCCCCGGTGATGAGCATGTCCTCGGTGTAATCTGACATCACTATCATCCTTGCTCCAGATTTTAAAGCCTCAACTGTCGCTCTGGTACGGGCTATCGAATAGGTTGTAGGGGAAAAGATTACATCGGCTTCTTTCATTGCCGCTGCCACGGTTTTTGGCGGGTCTTCACCATGCACTTTACGCGGCGTCATTATTATGATCGTAGCCTCAGCCTCCTTGTTGTATGCGGCTGCGGCGAGAACTTCGGCTATGGGGACCTTTTTCGTATCAGTGACTATCAACACGTTTTCCCCCTTTTTCACACCAGCACACACCTCCACAAGCTTCATTGCGCCCTTCATCATCCGAATTCTGTCTAGCTCCAACATCCTCACCAATCCACTCTTACGCATAGTTTAGATTTAACAATTACTCTCAGATTCCACAGCGTGTTAAGTTATCACGTCCTAACTGGTTCTATACACCTCTAATCATTCACATAACTGTGACATCAATGCAGATTTTACCTCACGGCGCTGGGTTAGTTTTATTTGCTTGAACAGTTCATTAATTACGGTGAAAGAATGGTAGAGGTAATAATTAATGTTAGGCTGGGCAGGGACCATACTAAAATTCGACTTATCAAGCGGGGAAATCTTAAAGGAAGAGTTGGAGTCAAGCTTTGCTAAGAGTTTTCTGGGTGGCCGAGGATTTAACTCTAAGTTTATCTTTGATTCGCTTGATCCATCCGTTAGGCCATTTGATCCACAAAACACTATCTGTGTAAGCGCCGGGCTACTCTCAGGTACGATGGCGCCCTCCTCAGGTAGATTAGTTGTTTCAGTATCGAGGTCTCCTCTTACTGGTTACTTCTGTGACGGTAACGCTGGCGGCTTCTTTGCGTCTGAGATGGCGCAAGCCGGTTACGACCTGATTATAATTCGGGGCAGAGCGAACAAGCCAGTCTACATCTACATTGAAGATGAAAATGTGGAAATTAGGGACGCGAAAAACGTTTGGGGCAGAGACCTATGGGAAGCAACTCATGTTATACAAGAAGAGGTCGATGACTTAAGAACACAGGTTCTTGCGATAGGCCCCGCAGGCGAGAGTCTATCTGCTCAGGCAGCAGTTATTTGCAATCTTGGTAGGGCGGCGGGCGCAGGGGGCATGGGAGCTGTATTCGGGTCGAAGAACTTAAAAGCGATCGCAGTGCGGGGGTCCAAAGGAAAGCGAGTTGCGAGATCAGACGAATTCAATAACATAGTTTTAAACATTCTAAATCGCCTGAAGCAGCACCCCATCTTTGAGACTTGGTCCCAGTATGGTACTACTATGTTGCCGAGTGTTATGGCTCTAACCGGCAATCTCACCGTCATGAATTGGCAGAAAAACATAATAAAGGACTTGGAAAATCTGGACGGGCCCTCTTTCTACCCGCGCTATATAGTTAAAAAGAAGGCGTGCGATGCGTGCCCGATCCACTGCAGTCGCTTTTACAGAATTCCAGACGGCCCGTTTGCCGACACCATGGGAGAGGGACCTGAGTATGTCGCATTAATGAGTTTAGGGACCAACTTAGGGATAACTAGGATCGATGCTGTGCTTTACCTCAACACGCTAGCGAATAAATTAGGCCTAGATATTGCTGAAGCGGGTAACACTATCGCCACGGCCATGCACTGGTGGCAAAAAGGTCTAATAAGTGGCAAAGACACCGGTGGTATTGACCTCACTTGGGGTAATGTGGATTCTGTCATTGAATTGATGAGACAAATGGCTTATAGGAAGGGGTTTGGGGCGATTTTAGCCGAGGGATTGGTTAAGGCGGCAACAGTTTTGGCAAGATCCAAGGGCATTTCTGAAGAAGAATTTACGCGCTGCATCTATGGGTCAAAGGGCATGACCCTTCGGGCGGTGATGGAATGGCGGGAAGCAAAGGGAGTTGCCCTTTCCTTCGCCACGGCAAATAGGGGAGCAGACCATCTCCGCGGAATGCCATGCCTCGAAGTTTATGCGGAGTGGTATGGTGCAAAGTCTCCTGAACTGGTGAGAGAATGGTTCGGCGTTCCGTTGGAAATCGCAAAAAAATGGTTCTCCCTCAATTTATTCGACAGGAACAAGTATGGGGGAAAGGGTTATATGGTAAAGTTCTTTGAAGACTGTTACGCCGCGGGTGACGCATTAGGTCTTTGCAGGTTTATAACTCCCTGGAGACTTGGATTGGGACCCGAGGAGATGGCCATGCTAACTACGGCCGCAACGGGCATCAACTTCTCTTGGAAGGATATGCTAATAATCGGAGAGAGAATATGGACAGTTGAGATTGCAATCCAAAGGATCTACGGCTTGGGTAGGGAAGGGGACTATCCGCCAAAAAGGGTTTTTTCAGAACCCTGTGGAGAGGGCGCAGCCAAGGGAAAAGTTCTTGATCTGGGAAGGTATGAAGCTATGCTAGACGAATATTACGAAATTCGAGGATACGACAAGAATGGTTCACCAAAACTAGAAAAGCTCAAAGAACTGGGCCTCGACAACGTAGTTGAAACATTAAAGTTGAAGGGGGGACTATAATGGCAGAGGGCAAGGGCTATAATATATTATACGCTGACCCCTCATTGTGTGTTGGTTGTAGGCTTTGCGAGTACGCCTGTTCCTTCTCTAAGGAAAAATCGTTCATCCCAAGCTTAGCGAGGATAAAGGTTCTGAAGCTGGAAGAAACCGGCTTAGACGTTCCTATTGTATGCATTGATGAAAAAGTAGCTCCTTGCAAACTAGCATGCCCAACTGGCGCCATAATCAAGGACGAGAAGACCGGCGCAGTCAAGGTTCTTTATGACCGATGCAACCTATGCATGTTATGCAGAAAAGCCTGCCCATTCGACATAATGGTATTCGACAGGAAGAGAAGAAGGATTTTGATATGTGACCTTTGTGAGGGCGATCCGGCTTGCGTCAAAATATGTCCAACCGGTGCAATAAAAAAGCTTCCGGCAGAGTCTGCCCCCTACAACAAGGCATATGCAATTGCATCTGCAGTACTGATAGCTAGAAAGGCTGAAGCGATTGTCCCAAAATAGTTTAGTTCGAGTTGAGCTTGAATTTACGGGCAGGCTCATAGATCTCACAGGAAAACGTAGTGATATCATAATCGTTAAAAAGCCCATGGAGCTTGCCGACATAATTTCTCTTACAACCTCAAGATACGGAGAGAAATTTCAGAAAACTATCTTCAAAGAGAACGAACTCGTGATAGCTTTGCTGGTTAACGGTGCCCTCGAGTTAAATATGACACGTGAAGTGGGTAACGGTGACAAAGTAGTGTTCCTTATGCCAGTTGCGGGCGGCTAGGTTCAAATACGATAAAATAGACTATTAGGGTTTTGCAATCTGTGCATAGAACTTTGTCGTCCTGAGTCTTGGAGGCGATTTCGAGGATGACCATGCGGAGACATGGCCCACGTGTCAGGTAACTGTGATCTGACTCTTCTAGTTTCTTTACTATTTATAATATTTCACCTTTAGGAAGTGATAGATTCTCGAAAAAATGCCGAATGCTATATGGCTAATCCTTGAAAGATTGGTGAAATCCATCACTTGAATTATATTACGTCGTTTCGCATTAACTAAGCTACCTTTCCTTGGAAATAGATGTCCCTTCATACGAGTATATTCTCAAAAACTTTGAAAAATACAAACATTTAACTGGACAAAATTTATAAGGATCAATCGATAATACAACACAACTTCGGAGTGAATAATCTTGGAAAAGAAAAAAGAGAGCGAAGAGAGAAGGGACTACTTAAAGACCGTGGGTGCTCTTGTGGCTGGTCTCGCTGTCGGCGGAGCCGCTGCGTGGCTTGGTAAACCCGCTGAGAGGGTAGAAGTGCCTGGCCCAACTGTGCCTGGCCCGACGGTGACAAAAACTGCGCCTGGTCCAACGGTTACGGTTACAGCTCCACCAACACCAAAGAAGATTAAATTGGCCGGAATGGGCGTTGGTCCTAGGGATGACCTTGCATGGGTCCAAGTGGCTTGGGAGGGAATGCAGAAGGCAAAAGAACAATACGGGGCTGAGATAGCCTTTTCAGAGATGGTGAGTCCCCCCGAATACGAAAAGGTCTTCAGGGACTATGCAGCGCTGGGATATGATGTAATTGCTGGCTTTGGTTTCATGTTTGCAGAGCCAGCGTGGGCTGTTGCCGATGAATACCCAGAAATAACCTTCGTCTACACATGTACGCCAGACTATCCACCAGTTGACAATGTAGTAGCTCCCATTTACCAAGAACAAGAGGGTGGAGCCGTAGTAGGGGTTGCAATGGGGTTAATGACTAAGACAAATAAGGTGGGCGTAGTTATTGGCGACGTCGGTCCTTGCTGTAACTCCTTTGCACACGGTATAGCCCATGGACTTAAACTTGTCAACCCAGACGCAACGCTACTTGTTGTCTACGCGGGGGCATGGGCTGATCCTGCAAAGGGAAAAGACCTTGCAATGGGAATGATCGAGGCAGGTGCTGACGTTTTAACACACTATGCTGATGGAACGGGGCTAGGTGTCATTACTGCCGCGAAGGAAAAGGGGATTTACTGGGTAGGTTGCTTCAGGGATCAAAGCGAATTGGCGCCTGATTCATGCCTGGGCTCCTACGTAACTGACCATTGGGAATTCATGAAGCAAATTATGGAAGCATACTTGAGAGGACAGCTAAAGAAACCGTGGATATTTAGAGCCGACTTCAATTCTGGAATATCTCGTTGGGCGCCTGGTCCAGCGATACCAAACGATGTGCAAGAAAAAGTTGAAAAGTTCATTTATGGGATGATTACCAATAAACCTGTACCCAGAGACGAGTCGAAGTACGTGGAATAGGTTAAAGCCTTCCAGAGAGAGAAGATAGACATCCAAATCCTTCCTCTGCCAACTACTACAGGCGAATCCGATTGCAGACCGCCATAAAAATGGTAAACATCACCAAAAGATTCCCTGGAGTACTAGCAAACGACCATATTTTTTTTGAACTCAAAAAGGGAGAAGTTCACGCTTTATTAGGTGAAAATGGCGCAGGCAAAACAACCTTAATGAACATACTTTACGGCCTCTACGAGCCTGACGAAGGAGAAATCTACGTCGGGGATAAGATGGCTCAAATAAAGTCTCCAGAGGACGCTCTTGAGCTGGGAATAGGAATGGTGCATCAGCACTTCATGTTAATCCTACCGTTTACAGTTGCCGAAAACATAGCACTCGGATTGGCTCGTTCACTTAAGGATGTTAGTAAAGAAGTTGCCAACTTATCAGAAAGATACGGGCTTAAGATAGACCCACAGGCCAGGATATCGCAATTATCCATGGGAGAACGCCAGAGAGTAGAAATCATAAAGGCTCTTTATCGAGGCGGAAATGTACTTATTCTAGATGAGCCTACATCAGTCCTCACCCCTCAAGAGACAAAAGAACTCTTTAAGGTTCTTCGGAGTATGGCTAATGAAGGCCGCTCTGTAATATTGATTACTCACAAACTACGTGAGGTAATGGAAGTAAGCGATAGGGTAACCGTATTAAGGAGGGGAAGGGTTGTTGCGACGAAGGAGACAGTTCATGTTAATGAGAAAGAATTGGCTAAAATGATGGTTGGGAGAGAAGTAAGATTCGAATTAGCTAGACATAAAACCAAAAGTGATAGCAAGATTCTTGAAGTAGAGAAGATCTCTGCCTTAGGCGACGATGGGCTTGCCGCGCTTAAAGACGTTTCCTTTTGTATATTCGAGGGCGAGATCTTGGGGGTAGCTGGAATTTCTGGTAATGGACAAAGGGAGTTGGCTGAGGTTATTATGGGTCTCCGTAAAGTAATGGCAGGAAGAATACTAATAAATAGCAAGGATATGACAAATCGCTCACCTAGAGAAGTAATTAATGAAGGTGTAGGATATATTCCTGAAAACATCATGATGGCATTAATCCCAGACCTTTCTGTGGCTGAAAACGCGATTTTCGGAAAACAATTCATAGCGCCCTTCATTACTACAAGTTTCTTGCTGATAGGAAAGAATTTGTTCTTAAATTATGAGCAGATTGATAAGTATGCTAAAGAGCTTGTTTCAGTATACGATATAAAGACAACAAGCATAGAAGTTCCCGTCAGTTATTTATCTGGTGGAAACATGAAAAGGCTCATTTTGGCTAGAGAACTTTCTCGGAAGCCTAAACTTCTAATTGCAGCTTATCCTACAAGCGGTTTAGATATTTCAGCTACAGAATATGTTCGTCAGAAGTTGGTTGAACAGCGAGAAAAGGGTACTGCAATATTGCTTACCTCTGAAGATTTGGATGAAATCTTATCTCTAAGTGATAGGATCATGATTATGCATGCAGGGGATATAATGGGAATAATCCCAACAGAGAAGGCTAACGTTGAAGATATCGGATTAATGATGAGTGGAATTAGGAGGGCTTGACCTGAGCTTCATATTAAATAAACCCCTCTTAAAGGAGCTCATATCCGTGATCTTGGCGGTGCTTTCTAGCGTGATGGTTGGAGGGGTTATTTTCAGTGTGAGCGGAGCTGATCCGTTATTGGCTTATAGCGCTCTAATTACAGGAGCTCTCATCGGTAAGCATCAAATAGCTGAAACGATAGTTAAAACGACCCCCTTATTATTTGCGAGCTTGGGTGTAGCCTTGGCCTTCAAGTCTGGTTTATGGAATGTTGGAGCGGAGGGACAAATAGTAATAGGGTCATTAGTCGCGGCATGGCTGGGGTTTTCCATCATGGGCTTGCCGACCATAATACACATTTTACTAACAATGATATTTAGTTTTCTGGGAGGTGCAATGTGGGCTTTAATTCCAGGAATACTTAAAGCTAAAGCAAATATCAACGAGGTCCTTACTACACTTATGATGAACTACATCGCCTATTGGATCTCTGTCTATGTAATATACTGGCCTTTAGATGATCCATTGTCATATAATCCGCAAACACCCCATGTCTTACCCTCGGCCATGTTGCCAACACTAATACCAGGAACACGCGCCCATGCTGGAATTTTGTTGGCAATAGTAGGTGCGATACTGCTTATAATCATGAAAAAATCAATATTTGGATACGAAATCAAGGTTGTAGGTGCTAACCCGGCAGCTGCTAAGAGTGCAGGTATCAATGTACCTAAGATTATTCTCACTACCATGGTGATTAGTGGTGGGTTGGCGGCTCTTGGCGGAATGACCGAGGTAATAGGCCGTGACTTATGCTTGAAACTTGACGCTACCCTCGGTTATGGCTACCTTGCAGTTGCGATAGCTTTAGTAGGTAACTTAAATCCTATTGGGGTAATATTCTCATCATTGTTTTTTGGGGCGTTGGTTAATGGAGCTGATGTTGCGTATCGTGTAACGAGGATACCTGCAGTTGTAGCCCAAGCCGTAGCAGGCTTGACCATGTTATTTGTGCTAATGAAGGGTCCGATGTTGCGTTTCATTCTAAAACTCTTAACCTGGCTGAAAATCGGTAGCAGGAGCGGATTATCGTGACGTCGCCCTTAGGTGGCTTGGAAGTAAGTTTATTTCTTAATTCCGTAATGGTCCTTGCAACTCCTTTAATATTAGCAGCGTTAGGAGAGACGATATCTGAACGTGCTGGAGTCTTGAACATCGGAGTAGAGGGGTATATGTTAATGGCTGCTTTCGCTTCATACGCAATAACTTACTATACAAACAATCTCTGGTCGGGGGTTTTGGGTGGGATTTTAGGGGCCATGTTAATAAGCATACTTCACGCTTACCTCGGCGTGTTCCTTGGCACCGACCAGGTCGTCAGTGGAATCGGCATAAACGTCTTTGTATTGGGTATAACGAGTCTATGGTATAGAATCATTATAGGTACGCGTACTACACCAGCCATACCTCCTCTCGAAATAATCGAGATCCCGCTTCTAAGTCAAATTCCAATAATTGGCTCTATGCTCTTCAAACATAATGTCTTAGTGTATTTGACCTATGGCTTAATACCGTTATGTTGGTTCTTTCTATTTCGGACGGCTTTAGGCTTAAAAGTGAGGGCGGTGGGGGAGAATCCGCTAGCCGCTGAGGCTATGGGGGTAAGAGTACACTATGTCCATTTCTTTTGCACCATAATATGCGGAGCCCTAGCAGGACTAGGCGGCTCTTTTTTGACCTTGGGCTATCTGCAATTATTCTTTGACAATGTTACAGCTGGGCGAGGCTTTATCGCCCTTGCGTTAGTCATCGTTGGAGGATGGGATCCTATCAAGGTTTCACTGATGTCTTTAGTATTTGGTGGAATAAATGCATTGCAAGCCCGATTTCAAGCTATATTTGGCACATACCGTGGAATTCCATATCCGTTTATGCTAATGCTGCCATACATAATCACTTTAGTGATCCTATTCAAGGCTAAGAACGCGCCTAAGGCGCTTGCCGTCCCCTATAAAAGAAAGAAGTAGTAAACCTTTCACAATTGAGGATTCTCACTAGAACCAAATCGTTTAAGCTTCTTAGTTTTGGCTTCTCTTTTCTAAATCATCTGCAATGTATTTGAGGCCAAGTTCCTCAAGTCTCTTTCTTGTTGGAACCCCATTCTGGTCCCAGCCTCTAAGCTGGTAATAGTCATCTAGCATCCCATCAAACTTTTTAGGGTCTAGCTTCGGGTACATATTCTTGAACGAGGGTTCTCTGAAGAATTTCTCAGGTATAGTATCACCTTTTCTGGTTATCCCCTCTCTGACATTGAAGGCTCTTATTGTAGTTGCAATCCTATCAGAATATTCACTGAGCATATTTTTGTCTATGTTTTTTCCTGTAGCAGTCGAAACTAGCTTGGCCATGGCATCTTGGTCGATAGGACCATATAACTGCCACTGCGATAGCCATCTACATATCCCTAACGAATCAGCTAAACAGACATCTCTTTCAAAGAACGCCACCTGACGTGCCTTGCCTTCATATTTAGGACCGATTGTGTCTATGATGTCCGGTGTATATTGCTTAGCGTAGGCGCTAGCCTTTTCATAAGTAGCTGTAGTCATGAACGCAAGAGAAGCTGCGAATGACCTAAAGAGGCATCCTCTTTCGGTCACGGCTGCACCAAGTGCCCATGCTGGTGGATTAAGGATATAATTTGGTAGTTCCAACCCCTTTACATGATAGGCGTATTTCTCTGCACCCCTCCCAATTTTTTGCGCGGCTTTCGTGATACCACCCGCAAATATCTCTCCGCACCCTTCACGTCTGGCTATCTTCTCTATCATGGCATATACGGCTTTGACGTCCCCCCATTCCATTCGTATCCCATCAGTATCCTCCTCTGTAATGATACCTTTCTCAAACAGGTCCATCAGAAAAGCTATATTGGCTGATGTGGAAAAGAGGTCAAGTCCATACTTTTGAACTAGGAGGTTAGCTTTTGCGTTATATACGAAGTCGATTTTTTTGCAGCGCACTAGAAAATTCATCCAATCCTCGCACTTTAGTATTACATCGCCGATCTCTGGTATTGTAAAGAGGGCTTTACAGGCTATCGGGCAGTTGAAACACGTTGTATCCTTCATTTTGTATTTTCTGCAAAACTCTTCCATAAGTCTTATATAATCCGTCTCCATTTCTGGGAACGGCATTGGGTCGATGTTTCCGTAGGCAAAACCTCCTGATTTATAAAGCAGGTCATTTGCTTCCATGATGCCTCGTATTATTTCTATATATGGATTGGGGGTGCTTAGAAGCTTGTAGCATAGTTCAGTAAACTCGGTGGGTTTTGCTATATTCACATCGCCAGTTCCGCGAACAGCGATCGCTTTTAAATTTTTGGACCCCATTATCGCACCCGTCCCAGTCCTTCCTCCGTTATCTCCCAACCTATGGTTTATCGTCGCCGCTACGACTTTATTTTCACCTGCAGGTCCGATAAGAGCTACCTGAACTTTAGGATCACTCAATTCATCGTTAATTATCTTTGTTGCTTCTTGCGTGTCTTTGCCCCAGATGTGCCTAGCATCTCTTAGCTCTGCTGTCTCGTTGTTTATCCATAAGTAAACAGGTCTATCAGATTGCCCATAAATCACTATATGATCGTAACCTGAGAATTTTAGCTCTGGTCCCCAATGGCCACCCATGTTTGTATCACCAAAGATTCCAGTTTGAGGAGATTTCGTCGTTATATTTGTTCTACTTGAGGCCGGGGCAAGGGTCCCTGTCAGCGGTCCGGTACCAAATATTAATCGATTTTCCGGACTAAAGGGATCTACCTCAGGCCCGACCTCGTCCCACAGTACTTTTGTGTTTATTCCCTTACCGCCGAGGAATTCTGGAAAATACTTTTCGGTTGGTTCTTTTTTAATAGTACCTTTGGTCAAATTAACTCTGAGAATTTTTCCAGCCCATCCATTTGTCATCTTGACACCTCCTTGTTTGATAAAGACACAATACCCATAATTTGCCTTGTTGTTTTCTTTCGAGCTTCATCAGGTTCGATGTACTCTAAAGCACCTTCCGGGCAAAATCTAACACAAGCAGCATCACCTTTGCAAAGGTCACATTTCACTGCAACCTTCTGAACAGGGTCGATTGAGATGGCTTTGTAAGGACAAGCTCCCACACACAAACTACATCCTGTACATTTGCTCTTATCAATGATCAGCGCTCCCGTGTCTTGATTACGTGATATCGCATTGAGCGGACATATATCTTGACAGTAGGCTCTCGGTTCCTCACACTGCAAACAGAAAATCGGAACGTCTATGCTATCTTTCTCCCATATGTTTATTCCAGATCTTGCTGGATTACACGTTCCCACGTGCACCAAAGAACACACCACTTCACATGTTCTGCATCCTGAACACTCCTTAGGATTTAGAACTAATATTTTTGCTAATTTTATCAACTCCTCATTTTTAGTTTTCTCATCTATTTCATAATTGTTATATATAAGTTTTGTTAGCGCACAAGTTATCCAGTTGACTTATGAGCATCTTACTACTTCTTTACTTAGGAACCACTTTTCTAGCGCCTTTCGGACAAATCGCTTCACACAAAGCACAACCAGTGCATTCTTCCTCTATTACCCTTGCTTTGCCTCCTTTCATATATGTTGCAAAACAAACGTTCTTTGCGCAGGTTCCGCAACCGTCGCACTTTTCATAATCAGTAACTGCAATTAGTCTTCCTATCTTCCAATCGACTTCTTTTATTGGTTTAAAGTACTTTAACGCTAGACCTCGGAAATCTTCGGGTGTTTCATAGCCATGATCTCTCATGTATCGGTTAAGAAACGCAATAGTTTGCTTTAATATATCTGTGCCTCCCCAGATTAGACCCGATGAAAGTTCCGTGATTTTTGCACCAAGCATCATAGCCTCGATGTGATGTTCCGGTATTACAAGCCCACCTACACCAGCTAAGTCGATGCCCGGACAGTATATAGAGATGGCTGCCATGTTTCTATAGCAGGAATACCTATCCCACGGACCACTTGTGCCAAGGAACATATTTGAGTCAAGGTATGGCCAGGTCGGTTTACCCTCGTTATATATATCTGGCGGACACACAGTTACTGGATTGTTTATAGCAGTAATCCACTTTGCACCAGAATCTTTTATGACTTTTGCAAATGATACTAAACGCGGGAATCCTGTTTCCGCCGATAACTTAATTCCAATCGGGACCTTCACTGCCTTAACCACGGCTCTAACTATGGGCTCTAATAGTTCCAAGGAGTCCCCTATAATAAGCCCAGCTATCCTAGGTAGCTTATGTGCCTTGGCCAAATACACGTCAACTACCCCAGTTTCTGCCAATGGGCACTCACAGGAAACATCAAGTTCTATTAGGTCTGCTCCTGCTTCCTCAATCCTCTTCGCATGTTCTGCCCATCCATCAGGGTCAGATCCTGGTCCCAATATGTCTCCTATGACCGCAACACCCTCAGGAACTTTCTCTTTCAGTATTCTTATTAATTTCACGCTAGGTTTAATACGCCACTGGACACGGTCAGCATCTTGAACAAACAGGAGGCCTTCTCTACCAAATCCGCGCGTCTCAATTTTCTTCCACCGCGTCGTTGGAAGCATCTCTTTAGGATGCTCTAACTCTGCGCAGGTAACAGGAGTGTATACGTAGCCAACACCCATATTCACATATGTCATCAATTTTTCTGCGTACCTCTCCGGAACAATCGATGCTGGTGACATAAGAGCAAGCGGTGCAACTCCTATCGGGCAACGCATTTTGACTCCGGCAAACTCAACACTCAAACTAACCATTTTTGCTCGCTGCTCCAGATTTTATCATATTGTCATATTTATGTCTTAAAAAATTGCATGTATAAATTTTGAATTTTTATCTTCAAAAAGCCATAGATACTTGAAAACATACCAATTATTTTCGAGCTATAATTCATGCTGGCTGACGCGTTCTTCTTCCTCATCATGTCCACGTGGAATTCTCCTCCCGATTCAAAGGTGTCCATGATGGTTTGGAGGTAAACCAGATGATACTCTTTGAGGAACAACAAGAATCTTGAAGTTGAAAGTCAATAAAAAAGGGTCACTTTTTCATAACTATGGCTTTGCAGCATTTTTTGTCTCTGGAGGTGAGTATAGCCTTTTCTGTTTCTTCTATAGAGAACTTATGAGTAACTAGTTCCTCATATGGGTATTTATCCCTAGTCATTTCCATTATAGCCAAAGATGTAGTTAATACTGTCGGGGGATAAGCCCAGACTCCTAAGATATCCAAGTCTCTAAAAGTTATGTGCTGTGGATTAATTGGGATTGTTCCCACATCGGTGAAGTGGCCCACTTCGACATATTTGCCTCCCCTTCGCGTCATCTCTATTCCTTCCTGGAAGGCCACTGGTACTCCAGCGAGTTCTATCGTGACGTCAGCCCCTAATCCGCCTGTGAGTCTTCGAACTTCAGCGATTCTTTCTTTGGGTTTGGTAAATGTTTTCAGGTCAATTATTTGGTCAACTCCGAATTTCTGAGCCAGCTCTATTCTTAAATCAATCCCTTCGATTCCAATAACCCTTCGGGCACCAGCTGTTTTTGCAGCTGCAGCGGTGAGTATGCCAATCGGGCCAAGTCCTTGTATGACTACGGTCTTTCCTAACCCAAAACCATCCCATGCATACGGAATACCCGGCTGATAAGCCCTTTCTAGGCCCCTCACACCCACGGACAGAGGATCGACTAACGCAAGTACTTCTGGCTTCATATCCTCAGGCGCTTTGTAGATCCAGGAGCGTGGGAGAACGTAAAGGTACTCTGAGTAGGCACCGAAGAGATGTGGAGGATCCGCACAGCTCAGTGTGATGCCGTAAACTGGGCCTTGTTCGCATAGATTTGATCGATGTGCTTCAAATTTGCAAAAGTAGCATTGTCCACATGGGGTGGCCGCACACATAGTTACTCTATACCCCTCCTCTATCTTGTTTCCGAGACTATCAAGCCTTGGGAACTTAGATCCCATCTCTTCAATTGTGCAGGAAGCTTCGTGTCCTAGAATTATGGGGTACGGCACGGGCAAGTGTCCTTCATAGATGTGCGGATCCGTTCCGCAGACTCCACATGCATCTACCTTAAATAGTGCGCAGTCGTCTGCTACTTCAGGCTTTGGGAAATCTCTAACTTTCATTTCTCTAACATTCGTCAAAACTGCAGCCTTTACTTTTCCAACCAAACTAATTTCATCTCCTACTTATAATCTGGCGATATTTTGCAGCTCTTTTTATATGCAGTTATTAAGTATAAAAATTTTGGGTCTCATGGTGTAAGAAAGAAAAGCGATCCCGTTGTGGGGAAGAAACCTGCCAGATCATTGCCTCAATTTTTTCTCTGGTGCTTCAGTATGCACATTGCTTCTTCCATTCCTTCCTTTCATGGAAAGCATTTCTGGCATCAGACAAAATACTTATGCAAGTTCTTCATTATTTTTATGAACGCTATTAGAATCGGTGATTTAAATGAAGTTAGCCACCCGAATACGAGGTATGAAAGGATATGCAAGAAAAATATTGCGAATTAACCTCTCAAAGGAAAAAATATCTGAAGAAGTTTTGAATACGGCGTACGCTGAAGGCTTTATAGGGGGTAGAGGGCTAGGGGCTAAAATGCTATATGATGAGCTAAGCGCCGGAATAGATCCTTTAAGTCCAAGTAATAAACTGTGTATCTTTTCAGGACCGCTCGCTGGAACAGCGGCGCCAACATCAAGCGGATGTGCAATAATAACGAAATCCCCTCTTACCGGAATCTATAACAGCACGATATTTAGAGGACATTTCCCCTCTGAGCTTAAATCCACTGGCTATGATGGAATCATTGTAGAGGGAAGAGCTAAGCAAATGGTTTATGTTTGGGTAGATGACGAAAAGGTTGAAATTAAAGAGTGTAATCATCTTCGAGGCATGTCAACTAGTGATACACAAAGGGCTATTAAAGAGGAAATTGGAGAGGAAAAGGCAAAAGTTATGTGCATTGGTCCTGCTGGAGAGAGGTTAGTGAAGTTTGCGTGCATAATAAGCAACCGTAGGGCTGCAGGCAGAGGAGGAGCAGGCGCAGTAATGGGAAGTAAGAACCTTAAAGCAATAGCTCTACGAGGAACAAAGAAAACCGAGGTAGCAGACGAGGACTCATTAAAAGAAGTCGCCAAAGAAATGATTAAGAGAATGAGAGAGAAATGTAAAGGTTACACACAATATGGCAGCTCACAACTAGTTAGCGTGATAAATGAACTTGGGATATTTCCCACCAGAAATTACCAAGAAAGCGCTTTCGAAGGCGCTCACAACGTATCCGCAGAAACACTTAATGAAACTTTAGTTGTAGGAAGGAAAACGTGTCCCACCTGTCCAATAGGCTGTATAAGGATTAGCCAAATAAGGAACGGGAAATATGCGGGATCTACCTCTGAAGGCCCAGAATATGAGACGATTTGGGCCTTTGGCCCCCAGTGCGGGAATAGTTGTCTAGAGTCTATAGTCTACGCTGAAATGTTATGTGACGATCTTGGTCTTGATACCATTACAACTGGTGTTGTGATAGGGTTCGCCATGGAGCTTTACGAGAGAGGCATAATAAAAAGACATGAAGCCGACATTGAGCTAAAATTTGGAAATCATGAAGCAATGGTTGATATGATACCTAAAATAGCATTTCGCCGAGGCTTTGGCGATGTCCTAGCGGAGGGTGTGAGGAAAGCTGCTGAAAAAATAGGTAAGGGAACCGCAAGATACGCAATGCACGTAAAAGGTTTAGAGCTGCCGGCCTATGACCCGAGAGGTTTAAAAGGCATGGGATTAAATTACGCGACAGCCTGCAGAGGCGGGTGCCATAATAAGGGTTGGACCATTGCTCAAGAAGTTTTTGGCGGCAAAGACAGATTTACAACTGATGGCAAAGCAGAGCTTGTGAAAAGTGAGCAAGACAAAACGGCCGTATATGATTCCGCAATAACTTGCCTATTCGCTGGGGCAGTTATAGGGATTCAGGAGTGCTCAAGACTCTTAACAGCCGTCACCGGACATGACTTCAGCGTACCTAAGCTTCTTACGGCCGGGGAACGCATTATTAATATGGAGAGACTTTTCAACCTGAGAGAGGGCATTACCAGAAAGGATGATACCCTCCCTGAAAGATTGCTAAAAGAGCCTATTCCAAAGGGACCCTCCGCGGGAAGTGTTGTCGAGCTAAATCCTATGCTAGAGGAGTACTATAGGATCAGGGGATGGAATAGCGAAGGAGCACCAACTGAAAGAAAACTAAAAGAGCTTAGGTTGTGAACACCTTTTAATTTAAAGATTAATAAAACGGTCAAATTATTCTACACTAGGTAGAATTAAACTCCGTCCATGCGGCTCAACGAGTATTTGCAATTAAAGAACGTATAACGCATTCAGAGACTTCTTAGTATTTCTAGCGTCCCGTGAGAGTCTAGCGTATCTCATCCTTATCCAGTTGGGGACATGCAACAAGCGCGTGAAGCATGTTCATCAGCGACAAGTGAAGTGAAGAAAGCCCATCCCCGCTGTTTGTTGCTGGGCGTTCTCTCTCTCTCTCTCTCTCTCTCTTAACGATAGCGCACAAAGCCTATTAGAAGAGAAAAAGGTAATAGCAGGAAGGCCAAAAATAAAGCATGAACGCTTTGGAGGCTTTAAATGAAAATCTTGAGTGCAAGCCAGCTTAAACGGATTTGCATAGCCATTTTAGAGGCGGTTGGAACTCCGAGGGATGAGACAGAAATCGTGGCGGATAGTTTGGTTAAGGCTAATCTTCGAGGCATCGACTCTCATGGGGTTTTCCGCCTAATTGCCTATGTCAACAGAG
>Ga0315309_1000062_pt1 | contig 58906 bp, 55 predicted proteins | sample TDP4_MG_FD_203080 | JGI IMG/M metagenome (GOLD analysis project Ga0315309, IMG submission 203080) | Freshwater sediment microbial communities from Lake Towuti, South Sulawesi, Indonesia - TDP4 | ecosystem: Environmental > Aquatic > Freshwater > Lake > Sediment | place: Indonesia: South Sulawesi... | reverse complement strand
TGTTCGGACAAAAGTATAGATCGATGCCCTCAAAGCTGTTAGTCACGATGTTCTCTGAAAAAGTGCAATTGAAAGCCAATTCACCCGTGAAGCCAAAATGAGTATTTCCAGATGCGTTATTGTTGACAAGCGTGCAGTTGAAAGAACATGCGATGTAAACGCCAAAATTGTTATGCGTCATCGTGTTGTTACAGATCGTCACGCCGTTGGAATAATACAAGAGGATGCCGGAGTCAAACCAGTCGGTGCCGCTATTTCTCACAGTGAAGTTCACAATGTTGACATCGCCCGCCCACACAGTAACTGCAGTCCCTGTTCCATTAGCGTCGATTATGGTTGTATTCCTGTTTTCACCAATGAGGGACAAAGTCTTGTCCACAACCACATTCTCGTAATACGTGCCAGCACGTACCAGAATGGTGAACCCTGAAACAGCCGCATCAACAGCTTCTTGAATTGTCGGGTATTGTGCAGGGACCTCTAGGGTTTTAATCCCAACAAAAACGTAGCTAGACAATGCATTGTCTTCTATCCTCGTTTCGTACTGCACAGGAACCACATATGAAGTGACATTGTATCTTCCACGCATTGTCGGCGTCCATGAGCAGTTCACGGTCACCGATTTGCACGTTGCAAGGGAATCAATAGTTGCCGAATCAACAACACTGCCATTAATCAGAAGCTGAACAATTATGTCTGTCAAATTCTTGGTTCCAAAGTTCATAACGGTGGTGGCGACATCATCTTGACTTTCAGGTTCAACGTAAAGAGTACACTTCCAACTCGAAATCACAACATCGTAATCCGGAGGAACTTCTTCAACTGCTCTCCTTGCGTTAATCCTTCCGTATCCGTAGCGTGTGTCGAAGCCTGCATCGCCTAAATCGTCTGCGGTGTAGTGCAGCCAAAGCCGCACCCAATCTCGCGACGCGTTCGGAAATTTACTCCAGATTAGCGCAGCGACTGCCGCAACGTGAGGACAAGACATTGAGGTTCCACCCTTTGAGGCGTAGGAGTTATTGAGAATGGTGGAGTAAATGTTGACTCCTGGTGCCGCTAACTCAATCCATTCTCCGAAATTGGAGAACTCAGCTGGATTATCATCCTGATCGGTTGCTGAAACTGCAATAACCTCATCATATGCCGCTGGGTAAGACCTTCTATTCGTGTTGTCATTTCCTGCTGCAGCAATCACAAGCACTTCTCTCTCATACGCGTATTTTATGGCTTCATGAATCAACGCGCTTGGAAGATAGCTACCCCAACTACAACTGATAATGTCTGCTCCCTGGTCTGTGGCGTGAATAATTGCCTTCGCGAGGTCATCTTCATCTCCAGATCCCCAGGAATCTAGCCCTTTCTCGGTCATAATGCGCACTTGCGCTAAGCCAGCGATGCCCAATCCGTTGTTAAGCGCGGCAGCTACAATCCCGGCGCAGTGGGTTCCATGTCCATTGTCATCCATGGGGTCTGGGTCCTTGTTCACCCAGTCATAGCCCATGTCGACATAGTTAGCAGCTAGATCAGCGTGTTTCCAGTCAACTCCTGTATCAACTACAGCCACAAGGACCGATGGGTTGCCCGTTGTGGTGTTCCACGCGTAGTCTGCCTCTATCTTGATCGGCCCCCACTGCTGCGACCAGTAGGGATCATTCGGGACAAAAGAAGCTTGAAACATCAGGTTAGGCTCAATGTATCTTGAAAGACCACTGGCGCTCACTTTGTCTGCAAAGGTGAATGCTAACGAGTCAGGTATGTCAGCGACAACGGCTACAGTTTCGCCGTTCATCGAAACCTTGTCCACTAGTGCGCCTTGGCTTTCAGTGATGAGTCGGCTGAGCTTCTCGCAGCTGTCTGGTTTTTCGTTGCTAACACCAATTATCATTTCCATCGAATCGTTGTCAGCTTTTGCGAAATTACACCGCTTTTTTGCGCTAATAAAATCCAAAGCTTCGTCGTAGAGCCTCGTAGAAAATGACGCCTTTTCTGCATCAGTAGTATGCCTTGCAGCGTTATGGGTTAAACCTGTGGTAACATTGACATCCACCAAAGCTAACGGAATGCCAAATGCCAATGTTAACATGCCGATTTGGAGCATTGTTAGCATTATTGCCAATGCTACTTTCCTTTTCAATTCCTTTCTGTTCTCTTCTCCTCTTTAAATCAGGCTATGCGTAGTCGCCTGAACAAGGATAGGCTCGAACCCATTATACACTTTGATATAATCAACATTTATGCGTTACGAAACAGTCTTCTATACTGCCCTCTTGGGATAAACTGTAAAAGTCAGCTCTGCTTCTTTTTTTGATGGAGAAAATCGAGAAAGAAGACCAGAAAAGAAAGCAAAAATGGACTGACAGAACTAAAAGAGTCAAGAATAAACATTAAACCATTGAAAAATACACGACTTAATCGCGCTCTCAGTTTCAGGATAATCCTTCTAGTCTTCAGATTTTTTCTCTTCAATTTTTTCTGGAACGAAGCGGTTCATTAAGTCTATGAAGCGCGCTAGCTCGCTTATTTCGATCAGGAACGCGTGTCTTCCCTTCTGTGTCTCAAGCTCAATTGTATGCCTCTCGGAAGGTGGAGTGGGAAGAAAAATGCGGCTTACACCAGTTTCAACTGTTTCTACCACCTCATGCCTAACTTTAATAATGTCTGAATAAGGAATCTCAAGATTCCTTTTGCCGGCTTTCAAAATCTCATCGGGGGGAAACTGCTTAACCCTTTTCCTCCTTCTGTTTCTAATGTTAGCATCAACCAGTACAAGAAAAATCACAGCAACAAACACAGCGCTGAAGCCAGTTAGGAAAAGCGTTACATCCCTTAAAAGCAATCCGACAAAGCTAACAACAAAGGCAATCGCTGCCACGCCACCAATCCAAGGGTTGATTCCCTCGGGAACCATCACAATTAATCGGCTGCTTGTAAAAAAAAGCGTACATGACCTCCTAACACCACCTTCCTCGAGCACTAGAAAGTAAGCGTCAAAAAAGTCCACGATTTCTTCAACCATGTTCTCGCCAACGCTCTGCCATAACTCAAGATTAGGTGAACTATTTGAATTATAGAACTAGATTCCACAAGACACAAATAAGGTGTTGCCAAATTTATTGATTGGGAGAGAAAGGAGCCCCAAAATTATCTAAGAGAGGTTCCCTACCGCTTGGCTGTTTCCGCAAGGCTGCGTCAAAGGCGGAGATGAACCTCCGAGCAGGAGGCCCCTCGGGCTTCTAGGGGGAGATGAGGGCAAGTGGCCCGCTCTACGGAAGATTTTACCTCTTAATGAGCCCAATCACCCGTTGACGCTCTTAAGCCTCTTGCGGCAGTTTAATGGTGGTCATCACCTTTTTCTCAAGGATATTTGCAGCTAACATAGGTAAAAAAATCTATCGAGACACATACACAAACTGTACGCAGACTCAGAAAACTTAAAAACAGTCGGCTAATCATGTTGATAAGCGCTGGTTGTGCCGAGGTAGCTCAGCCTGGGAGAGCACCCGGCTGAAGACCGGGTTGTCGCCGGTTCAAATCTGGCCCTCGGCACCACAGACCTCTTAGCATGAGCGCAAGTTTATATACAGAGAGTTCTATCAAAGCCATCACTAAATCTGATGCATCTGTCGCACCTAGAGGAAAAAACATGATGGAAAAACTGGAAAAGTGCGTAGAATTCGGAGAGAAGTTGGGCGCAGAATTTGTTGAAGCGCGATTTGACGATCTTGTACTGAGAACTTTGCAACGTATCAATGACACTTGGAAGGACGTGATCCTTAGGTTTCGTGTTGGAACTGGTGTTACCTGCTATTACGGTGGAGCTTCAGGTTACTCTTTCACCGCCAGCGAAGACAAAAAGGAGTTGGAGGAAACTGTGTCAAGAGCATTCAAAATGGCCAAAGCCTCAGCCAACGTGGCTTCATTGAAACTGAGTTTCGACAAGAGACCGGCGGTCAAAAGCAGGGAAACTGACACATTCCCCGTCAAAATTCACCCAAGAACCAAGGACTTAGGCTACAAGACCGATATGGTCGACAGAGCTGTTGACACAGCACGAGAATTCGGAAAGAACATTAGTAACATATCTGCAATGTACGGAGAATTACACGGACGCAAACTGTTCACAAATAGTGAAGGCTCAATTGTCGATTGGAACTTCGAAGTAGTTGATCTACGCTGTCGGGTCGTGTCCAAAATAGAATCCGGAGATCTTGTAGAAGGAACAGGGCTTGCTGGCGGAACAATGGGACTAGAGCTCTTCAATAGGAAAGGTTCAAGACCCGAGGACATAGGAAAAGAAGCAGGCACCAACGCCAAGGAACAGCTAAAAGCAAAACCCTGTCCAGCAGGCAAGTTTCGAGCCCTCATAGAAAATGACTTGGCGGGCGTATTGGCACACGAGTCTTTCGGTCACCTCAGCGAAGGAGACTCCGTTGTCGTTGGTGAATCTCCTCTAGCCGGAAAAATAGGATCGCGACTCGGCACTGAAAGCGTCACAATCGTAGACAGCGGAACACCGAACATCAAAGAATTCGGCGGCTTGTGGATGCCCTATGACGATCAAGGGACAAAGGCAAGCAAAACGACAATCCTCGACAAGGGAATACTCAAACACTACCTGCACAATAGGGGAACAGCAAAGTACCTGAAACAAGAACCCACGGGAAACTGTCGAGCAATACACTTCGGCTTCATTCCAATACCTAGAATGACGAACACATACTTCACTCCAGGATCCCTAGCAAAGGAGGAAGCCCTTGAACTATTGCATACTGGCATATACGCCATCCAGACCTCGGGCGGTCAAGTCGAGGGAGACGGAAGCTTCGTTTTCAAGGCAATTCGAGGCTACTGGGTAGAGAAAGGCGAAATCCAGACGCCTCTTCGTGAAGTAGCTTTGTCCGGCAACATTCTCCATCTGTTATCAAAAGTGGAAGGCGCAACCAAAGACCTTCGCATATTTGCAGGATACTTTGGCGGATGCGGGAAAAGCGGACAATCGCCCTTGCCAGTCGGAACAGGCGGACCTGAACTGGTCGTCGGAGAAGTGACGTTTGGAGGCAAAGCGGGTTAGATAATCGAGAAGGTGGTTATGTAATGGAGTATGAGAACCTAAAAGATGAATTGCTTTCGGCTGTAGATGCCGGCTTAAAGCATGCAAGAGAAGCAGACAAAGAAGCAGAATTCGAGTTGTATCTGTTCTACCGCAGCAACGCCAAGGTCAATATCAAACAAGGCGCAGTGGAAGCAACAAACGGAGTCGTCGATGGCAACGCAGTGCGTGTTGCCAAGCAGAAACGCGTCAGTTTTGCCTCGTCCAGTGGCATCTCGACTGACAGGATAAGACAAAGCATCAACGAAGCCGTCGCCAGTTTAAGGCTAGGGTCATTCATAGACGCGCGATTCAAAGGATTCTGCGAACCCAAGAAACCTGTAGAGAAGGCATGTTTACAAGCAAAATACTAGATCTGAGCAAAGAGGATCTTATCGAATATGCTAGCAGCTTGGTCAAGGCTGGACAGGAGTTCGACAAAAGAATACTTATGGCACAAAGCGACTGTTCAGCCGAATGGGGCGGGTTTGCCGTCGGAAACACACTAGGCCTTCAGCAAGACTCCAGATCTGCTTCAAACAGCTGCACTATCTCCTGCATCGCCACAAAGAACGAAGAACGCAGGGTAGCCTATGAATACGATATCACACGAGAACGCCTCATGGAGACTGAGGGTCTCGGTGAAAGCGCTGCGCAAAAAGCAATCAACCTCCTAGGTGGACGAAGACTTGACAAAACAACAGTTTTGCCGACAATCTGGGAGCCGATTGCTGCAGCTGCTTACATCGTTGCCAGCTTGGGACAATCTGCAAGTGGTCGCGCCGTTGTTGAGGGCCTCTCTCCACTTGCGGACAGAATTGGGAGAGAACTAGCGAATCCGAATCTGACAGTTGTCGATGATGGACAGAATCCTTCCAGCATAAATACAGAGGCTGTTGATGCGGAAGGTTACCCACAGCAACGGAACATTATAATCGAGAAGGGCAATCTACGCCAATTCATGTTTGATACCTATTATGCACGTATCTATGGTACAGAATCAACTGGCAATTGTTCACGGGGAGGAGGACTTTTTGGCCCAAGCCTGCCCTACGAAACTTCACCAACGATCTCCCTCAAATCTGTCGAAGTCTTACCAGGAAAAAAAGGCAGAGACAACTTGATCTCTTCAGTAGACGGACAGGCAATATTGATAGTCGATGCTCCTATAGGCATTTTCCACAGTAGCATTTCCACGGGAGAATTTTCAGCTGTCGCACAGTCAGCTTTCCTAGTTCAAAATGGCGAAAAGAAATGGCCCTTGCAACCAGTGTCAGTCTCAGGCAACTTCTACAAAGGCTTCAAGCAACTCGTCGAGGTTGGCAATGACTTGAAGAAGACACCATTTTCCGTCGAAACGCCAAGCCTAATCTTCAATGGCTTCTCAATCGTTGGATAATCACGCGATATGAATACGAGTCACAAGAACAGAACTAGCGCCCACAATTAGACCTGCGTGCGTGTGTGAACTGACCTTCGCACGCACTCTTTGATCTGCAAGGGAAAAGGCAAGTTGTCAGTGTAGAATAAAATATAGGAAATAGGATTACTGGCGGCACCTCTATTTGTGTCTGGTTCAAATCTGGCCCTCGCACCACGATATACGAAAACTCGAGTCTTTGGTTTTTGATGCTCAAATGCAGAATTGAAGGAAGGTTTAGTATGAAGCTTGTAGGCAAAAGTAAAAAGTCGGAGTTACAGGTATGTAGAAAAAACACGGTGTAGAAAATGGACAAGTTAACCATGAAAAAGTTCTCGTGGAAACGACATTCAACGCTAGTCGAAAATTTTCATGAGGACATAATAGTCAGCTACCTAAGACCCAGCCACATGTCAATGGAAGCGTATCTTCAGCTTTTTAGGCGTTCAGAGAAGAATGGCTCACCTGCCTATACGCGGTCGCTAAAAAAGGCGTATGATGAAGATAAAGACGGTATGTTCGTCTGGGAAATTCGCGGCAAGGTTGTGGGCTGGTCTTGGCTGAGAGTTCGTGAAAACGAGTTCTTTAAAGAAGGAGCCTTTGGGGAGCTGAATGAAATCTATGTTGTCCCGGAGTGGCGGAGAAAAGGCGTTGGAAAGGTTTTGATGCTCCATGCCCACAACTGGTTCAAAGAAAAAGGAGTAAGCACAATCCGAGTAGAAGCCTTGGCATCCAACAAAGCGGCTCTTGCGTTCTACCAGAAGCACGGCTTCAAACCATGGTATATTTCTCTAGAGAAGAGCCTGCAAAAAGGCTAAAGAGGGGCTAGAGAGGCATGGCTCTCGACACCAGTCTTGCCCGTGATTTTTAAACGAGAAAATAGACCAGTAACGCTGCTGCAAACGTTATGATGAATGAAGGAATGATATCTCTGTAGAGCCTATGCATTGAACACTTGAAGTAGTCCACCGTGAACGCAAAACACAAGTGCGTGGGCACAATCAGGTAGCCTAAATAAGCGCTCATGTAGAGCAACGCTGCCGTTGAAGGAGAGAAAGTCAGCATTCCAGCCAAGATTGGAACGCTTATCGCCACTCCCCCGGAAGGCGAACCCGTCATAAAGCCCAGAAGAGCAGGCACACCTGTTAACAGCAGAATTACGTCTATGCTTCCATTGACCACAAGCGTTTTGAAAATCTCAGAAATCCCTGCGGCAACCGTGACCCTTCTCAACAGGAACGCACCGTAAGCCGCAGCTGTGACTCCATAAATCTCCCTTTTCTTCAGAGGCTCTGCGAGAACGCGGATGCTTGGCTTAGAAATCATAATCAACACGAGTATTCCCATGAACGCGGCTACTGACACATCCAGACCCAAGCTTGCCAGACCGAGACCCGCTGCATCTATGCCCAGAACCACGATAATCGTTGCCAAAATGGGTAAGAAAGCGATAAAAAAACGTTTCAAATCAGTGCCAAAATTTGACACGTTCCTCAAGTTCAAGCTACCCTGTTTCTCTCGACTAGAAACCTTCCAAAAGCCGATAAAGTACCCAATCATCACCATGACAACGACCACGGGAATCTGACGCATAATAATTAATGGTATAGCTATTCCCGTAAGCGCCGAGGTTACTATCAGGACTTGACTTAGCGGATAAACTGGAAAAATCGTGTGCCTAAACCACACGTTCACGTACGCCTTCTTCTCAGGCTTCAACCCGAGTTTTTCTGCCTCAGAATCCACAAGCGGCGCCGACATTAATGCTCCACCGGCGACTGGAAGCAGTCCTATAACTGCTGGAAGCGCACTCGAAACAATTTTTGAATTTCTTATTATTCTGCTTGCGCTTTCACTGAGATTGTTTATGACGCCTGTTTCCTTGTAAAGCTGGCTTAGCAGCATTATTCCGAAGGTTGCAAGCACAACTGCAATAGTTAGCGCATCGGCTGTTGTTTCGTAGACTGCTGTTGGAATATTTTGCCAGTCAAGCGAAAGTAAGGCCAAAAGCAGAGCTGTAGCGTTCAGGGTTATTCCGAGGTTCACACGCTTATACAGTAAGACTAGGAGAAAACACAGTGAAACGATAAACGCAATAGATGGATCGACAAATCCCAAACCGCCAAGCTTCCTTGTTCGTCATGGTTTTAAACAAAGGAGAATAAACACGTTGACTCTTAAACATTAACACGTGTGGTTGTCGTCGGGAACTGCGTCATATAGTGGTTCATGATTACTTAGGCACCTAAGAAATAAGTGATATTAAAGCTCCAACGTCATACGAACAAGGTCAATGTATCTACCATTCTTGTATACACCTTTCGGAATTTTGCCTGCTTCTCTGAAACCCATTTTCTCATAGAGCCGTCTGGCTGTTTCGTTTGTGCCGAAGTGTTCGAGAACTAGTATTTTCAGTCCTGCTTTCCTTGATTCGTCAATTAGTGTTTTCATTATTCGTGTGCCGATGCCGATTCCCCTGTAGCCCGACTTTATGCCTATTCCCAAATACCCAACGTGACTCATGAGGTCACTTCTCTTTTCCACCTCAGAATTGGCGATGACTTTGCCTTCAACCTCGGCTACCGCATCTATCAGTTCGCCCTTGTCTATGCGTGCGAGTCTTTTGCCAAGCCATTCGGCTTCTTCGCTTCTCGTAACCTTGCTTGTGCGGAGGATGTCTGCGCGTTCCTCAACTAAAGAGTTAATAAATTCTATCAAGTCGTCTAGGTCTTCCCATTTCGCAGAGCGCAAGACAAACCTTCTTCCATCCTTAGCCAAGAAGGTTCTGGGCTTAATTACCATTCCACTTCACCTTTTTTGACGATATTTGCAGAAATAATTTTCAGACAAGCCTATTAAACTTCTAGTCGCCAATGCCAAACATAACTGCTAAATGCAACGTCTCCAAAAAATAGCACAGCGCTGAGCCTTAAGCGGCCGTAGTCTAGCCTGGTCTAGGACATCAGCCTGCCAAACCGAGCAGAACGCTGACAACCCGGGTCCAAATCCCGGCGGCCGCACCACATCTTCTGCCTAGAAAAAAACTTCATAAAGCCATGTAGGGGGCAACCGAGGAGGGAGAGAGAAAGGAGCTCAAAACTGCGGATTTGAGATTTTCCCTGTTGCCCCCACAACGCATATCTTTTTTTGCCTAGCATATAAAGTTTGCTTATCAATCAATTAGTTGATTCAAAATTTTTTGGAAATTGCATGAGCAAAACACAATTTTGACAAGTTTAGGGTATTCGTTCGGTAACTTTATGGCATAGCGCTCGGCAGTGGCAACGCGGATCCTCTTCTAACTAGGTTTTTTACAAGCCTAATGCGACCGTGGTCTCGTCTAGGACATCGGCCTTCCAAGCCGTTGACCCGGTCACGGAAAGATTTGCGGCTATAGGATACTTATGGAGACTTTGAGGCCAAAAGTCGTCATACCGTTCCACCGAGAGAGAGAAGATAGAGAACTGCTGAAAAACATGTTTCAGAATATCTTGACCCAGTGCCAGAGTTTTCTAGTCCAGAAACAAACGGTGTGACCCGTGATTGAGGCTAAATCTTTTATCAGTCCACTGAGAGCCTGGTTTAGAAACCTATTTAAATTTCTGGCCTTGAAGGAAAAAGAGAAGGCTCTAAACGCTTTTGTGCGCGACCGTAGTCTAGTCTGGTCTAGGACGTCGGCCTTCCAAGCCGTTGACCCGGGTCCAAATCCCGGCGGTCGCACCATTCATGTCAACAAAGCAACGGACGAAAAATTGGTTTCACTTTTTTCTACTTCGCTTTTCACCGAGCAGAAATTCAGGTCTGAAGATTTGTTTCGCCTGCTTTTGCTTCAATATTCTTTTTGTGGGGGTTAATTCCTTTGCTGAGCGTTTTTCCTCCAACGTCCGCCCAGCGACTTTGCTGGCTTCTAAGTATCTAATATACGGTGAGAGAAAAACCCGCTCAGCCATCAAAGAATCGACGTTGCCCGGCTGAACAGGCGGCAACTCTATCTCTGCTGGACCCGTTGCTGGACCAGACATTATTCTATGTGGTTAATCTTGAGGTTTGACATGAGAAGTGATCAAGGGGGAGAATAACCTGATTTTTCAGCTTGGCCATTATTTACATAACTCTTCTTGTTCGAGCTGTTTGGTGCGTGTTTCAATGTATTCCACGATTTTTTCTTGAGTCATTTTCAACGATTCTCGCTGTTTTTCCAGCAGATTCTCGATGACAGAGAGCGCGTTGTCTATGTCTAAAGGTTTGATGATGTATGCGTCTGCACCACGATTTAGAGCCTCAACAGCATTCTGCAGGGAAGGGTATCCAGTGATCATAACCTTTAGCATCTTTGGAACTGTTTGCTTCATTTTGGTTAGAAGTTCAGTACCCTCCATATCGGGCAACCTGATGTCTATCAGAGCAAGATTGTAGAATTTGGCCTTTGACTTAGCAATGCCTTTTCTCCCTGTGTCGGCTGCATCGACACTGTATCCCTTTTCCCCCAGTATCGCCGCCAGCACCTTTCTGATGCTCGGGTCATCGTCAACAATGAGTATGCTTCCTTTTGTTTCCATCAAGTCTTTCACCTCCCCGCCCCTTTCTGGCTGTACCCCTTCTTTTCAACGTAAACTGGCACTGTAATCGTCACGCAGGTTCCAAGTCTTTGCTCACTATCAACAGAGAGCGAGCCAGCGTGAGCCTCTGTGAGACGTTTGCAGATAGCTAAGCCCATGCCAACGCCCTTGGCCTTCGTGGTGAAAAGCGGAATGCCAAGTTTGCCCATGTTCTCCTTTGATATGCCTTCACCATTGTCTCGGAAGGTTACCTTCAACGAATTGTCCACCTTCTCAGATTTGATCTCGAGCTGACCACCCCTAGGCATGGCTTCGACTGCGTTTTTTATGATGTTTTCAAACACCCGATTCATTTGGCCAGCGTCAACAAAAACTTCATGAGCTCTGTCGGTTAGGTCTATGACTTTTACTTTCTTTGGAATCTTCATTTTAGCGAGTGTTTCCTCAACAATCGACTTGATGTTAGTTCTAGATCGGACTAAGCGTATGTCTTTTGAGAAGTCTAAGAGGTCGCTTATGATCTTGTTCGAGTATTGAATGTCGCTTTCGATTATGTCCAGCATCTCTTTTGATTTTTTGTCCATGCTAGAATTCAGTTTCAATTTCAAGTAATAGACAGCGCCTTTTATGCCAGTCAATGGATTTCGTAGGTCATGACCCACGCTAGCGGCTAATTCACCTATAACAGCTAATCGCTGGGCGTTGTCGAGTTGTTTCTGCATGCGCTCTCTCTCAGTCATGTCACGCGCAAACGTCAGAATTGCAGGCTTACCTCTGTATTTAATCAGCGTACTTGTTGTTTCAAGCAAAAGTTCTTTGCCATCTATTGTCAAAATGCGCAGATTCATGGTTTTAGGAAATATATGCTTTGGAGCCGAGCCTTTAGGCATTAATCTGGCTAATTCTTTTTCGAGTTTTTCACGATTTTCTTCTGTTACGAGCCAAAGCAAGTCTTTCCCTAACCATTCTTCAATTGGGTAGCCGGTCATCTCAGCCATTTTTTTGTTGACAAATACGAACCTTCCGTCTTGGACTACGCCTATACCGTCGTTGGCGTTCTCGACAACAGTCTCATATTTTTTCTCCAACTCATTTAGTTCACGGGTTCTTTCCTCAACCCTTAGTTCAAGTTTGTCAGCATATCCCTTGACTTGATTTTTCGCAACTTCCAAGTCTCTGATTAGATAAGCATTTTCGATAGCAACCGCGGCTTGATGCACAAAGAGCTCTAGAGGAGCAAGAGACTCTTTAGTAGGTCTCCTACCGTCCAAAGGGTCATCGATGCTTATGCGACCTTCTATTCGCCCTCCAGGTAACCAGAGGGGCGCGTAAAGCAAGTCTTGAGGATCCCAGTCAACCATTTCTTCTTTCCGAATTCTGCTGTCCACTATTCCTGCTTTGAAATGATTACGGACGAAAGGGTCGCTCCACGGTAGATAGTAAAACTCTCCGATTCTGAAGCGTTCATAATTTGGACCAAAGCGTTCGCGCCAAACTCGGCCTGGTTGCCTATTTTCCCAAAGATATTTTTCTTCTTCAGGCGTCAAGCCAACGGAAACTATGTCCGTTGTGTCCAAATTCTCATCAGTGAGCGTAATCAAGACTCTTCTCCAGCCTAATCCCTGAATCGCTTGGGCTATAGCTTTCAGTCTCTGGTGCAGGTCCTTTGTTCTTATTATCTCAGTTGAACTCTTCATGAGGGCTGTCAATTCTTTAGTGGTCTTGGTAATACGATCTTGAGCCTCAATTCGAGGTGTGATGTCTCTGATGATTCCAACGATGGCATATGGCTTTCCTAAGTTATCCTTTAGCAAATATGCCTTGATTTCCGCTGCGAAGTTTGTTCGATCTCTTCTGAGACCCTTTGTCTCAAAACGAATTGGTTCTTTACCAAAAATAATCTGCAGGTTTTCTCTAAATCGCTGTCTGTCTGCATGATCGATGAAGTATTCAAGCGGCCGCCCTACACACTCGCTTTTTGAAACTTGAAAAAGGCGAAGAAGAGCATCGTTCGCTTCTACTATTGTTCCCTCGAATTTAATTACAAATATGCCTTCGTCGATGGCGTCCAACAGGCTGTGACGCGTTTTCTCTGAAATGACGTACTCACCAACGCTCAAACGGATTTCTCCATTCTCCTTTTTCTTTTTCCAGCGTTCAAGCGCTGTTGCTCGCGTTTCATTAAGCTTCTGGCCATGCTTACATAATCAACAAATTGAAAGCATGTCTTCTCTTCAAAATTTAGATCGAGCTTGCTATACAGATTTCTAACAATGATTTTCTCAATCACCTCAGCTCCGGGACCAAAAATAGTGTTCAAAGCCTGAGAGAACTCGTTTGTATCTTCTGGAATTTCTTCTCTCTGAAGCCTGAAGTTTCTATTGAGATGATAATATATCGCTTGTCTAGGCGATTCTCCCAGAGAGAGCAGTGCGTGGTCAACTGCTTCAAGCAGCGTCTTCTCAAAATCCAATCTTTTCATCTCTAAACAACCTTGAAGTTAAATCTAAAGGCTCACAAATCGAAAGAACCTTCATGAGTGCACCCTACATCAGAGTCGCGAAACTTTAAGAATAAATTTATGAACTACGAATGTGGATTTAGGCTCTGAATGTCCTGCGCTCGTTGGAGCTGGAATTCTGGGATTGCTCAAACCTTTCTTCTTAATATATCAGCAACAGAGTCGTAGACTTTCAACGCTGCATTTTCATCTTTCACGTTTTTTATTAGCATGCGTCCTCCGTTGAAGAGGCTGATCTCTATGCCGCCGCCATACTCGAATACTATCACGAAAGAAGACTTCACCAAGATTTTGAAGCGACTTTTCAACCGTGCTTGGAGCTGACTCAAACTCTGTTTGATGGGCTTTGAAGGGTTCACGTTCACGGTGTTGCGTCCGCACAGCACGGCGTGGGGTTTTTCTCCTTCCACAGTTGGCCTGATCATCTGTTTCTTGCCACAAACTGGGCAGTCAGAACGTTTGAAAACGTCAATTGTTGTGAAGTACATGTCTCTGAAGTCGCACACCATGAGCTTGCCCTTAAGTGAACCGCCCATTCCTGCAAGCAGTTTAATAGCCTCCATAGCCTGCAACGAACCTATGATGCCCGTTGTGGCGCCAAGCACGCCACGCGTGTCGCACGTTGGCATGCGGCTATCGTCTAGGTTAGGCAAAATACATTCTAGGCACGGAGTCTCTGGCGGAGAAAAGACAGAAAGGTTGCCTTCAATCCCTATGGCGGCGCCGAAAACATAGGGAATCTCATGTTGAACGCTGGCGCGGTTCAGTAGGTATCGGGTTCGCATGTTGTCCAAGCCGTCGACTATGCAGTCAACGCCATCGACTAATTCGTCAACATTGCTTTCTCTCACGTTTTCGGGAACAGGGTCAACCTTAACATCGGGGTTTGCTTGGCCGATTCGGTCGGCTGCTACCTCAACCTTTGGATAGCGCAGATTGTTTACGCTGTACAACACTTGACGGTGTAGGTTTTTCAGTTCAACAGTATCTTGGTCTATGAGGCGAATGTGGCCAACTCCGGCTAGGGCTAGGTATAAAGCTGAAATGGTGCCTAACCCGCCCAAGCCAACCACGGCCACCTTGGAGCTTTTCAGTTTTTTTTGTCCCTTTCTGCCCAGCTCAGCCAGCACGATTTGTCTACTGTAGTATTCCTTTGGGTCAAACGGGAGAGATGCAGCCATAAGCGCTCAGTTCCTTCCTCTAGCCGACTTGACTGTCATTCCATATTTCTTTTATGATTCTTATCAATGCAACGCTTGTATTAGAATAGTGAAGTTATTTTGTTTTTAACGTTAGCGCTGTGATTGCGCCTGCGAATGCGAACAAGGAAATTCCGAATAAAGTAAGGTCAAGACGGCCAGTCGTTTGTATGATGTAACCTGCTACAGGCGCTGACAGAGTGATCCCAACGTTTTGGCAGAGGGTAACAATGCTGAATCCGGTTCCAGCCAAGGTTGAGGGTAGGTTCTCTGCGGTGACAGTCATAACTATGGGTGGAACCATGGCTGCAGCTATGCCTAGGATAATCACAGACAAGAGAAGCGTAAGGCCAAGTGTGTAAGCACTAGCATTTAGGGCCAGCGCCATAAGAATTGAGCCTGCGACCATGAATGGCTTTCGCTTTCCAGACTTACCAGAAGCCCAGCCGAAAATGGGCACAAATAGCACTGCAGAATACATGAGGACGCTCGCCAATATACTTGCATAAATGGGCTCTAAGCCTCTGAAATCTTGAAACAACGTTTTAGCCCACGACAAAAAAGCTATGGCTGCGGTGTTGAAGAACATCCAGACAAGGCCCGTTTTCCAAACTTGCGCGTTCTTGACAGCTTGTTCGACCTCTTTCAACCCGGAAAGTTTGCGTTCTCCTCTCAACGGTCCTTCTTTTGCAACGACTCCGAAGATTATTGCAGCTACTAGGGCCACTGCCGCGCCCGCGTAGAAAGGATACTCCCACCCAAAATTCTGTGCTAAGACAGTGGCTGTTGGAAATGCTATGATTGTCGCCACAGGCATGTTTGTTCCAAAGAAGCCCATGGCCTTGCCTAAGTTTTCATGGGAAAACCATTGTGGAATGACCGTGGGTGTGCCGACAATTATAAAGGCTCCTCCAACTCCTAAGATGAATCTGCCTAAGAGGGCAGTTGCGAAAGTGTCTGCGAGAGCGGTGGTCAAGCTGCCTATGGCAACTAGAACGGTGGAGAGGAACCCTAGTAAACGAAATCCGTATCTGTTGATTAGTAGTCCGACTGGGAGAGCGAGAATGATTCCAGGAACCATAACTATAGACATCAGCAGGCCTAGTTCTGCCTCGTTTGCTCCAAATTCCTCTCCGACATCCTTTAGAAGTGAAGGCATCAACTGAAAAACGAAGGCAAAGGCTACAAAGGTGAAGAAGGATGCGAACAGCACGGCCCAGGCGTGTCGAGGCGTCGTCAATTAGCCTAGCAACCTGATGCAGTATCGTTATAAGGAGACATATTTTAAATGCTCTTAGCCTCGGTGATTTTGGCTGCAATTACCGAGTTTCGCGTGTCAAATCGATGTTTAGAATGTCACTTACATGATAGCCATATTTAAGGGAAGTTTTCGAAAACAATTAAGGGAACCCGAATACATATTCTGTAGAATTCAATGTGAAAATATGACTACAAATACTCAAACGGAAAACCGTTCTCTTCAGGGAAGAGCCATTTGCCTCGTGTCCGGAGGGATAGATTCTCCAGTTGCAGCTTGGTTTGCAATCAAGAAAGGGTGTACCCCCGTGTTTGTTTACTTTGACAACTCTCCCTTCACTGATGAGACAACGCGGCAGAGGGCTATTGAAGCCATAGAAAAGCTGAAGCAACACGCTCCTGGAAAAGGCGTTAAACTCTATGTTGTTCCTCACGGAGATGACTTGGCTGAGATTCTGAAAAACTGCCCACGCAACTTAACTTGCGTGCTTTGTAAAAGAATGATGTATCGAGTGGCAGAGAAAATCGCTGTCAGAGAAGATGCCGAAGCAATAGTCACGGGTGAAATTATCGGCGAACACGCAAGCCAAACCCTGCGAAACCTCCACGTCGAAAACCTAGTTATCTCAAAAACAACTATGCTACGACCATTGATAGGCATGAACAAAACTGAAGTTGAAAGCATAGCAAGAAAAATTGGAACCTTCGATGCCTCAACTAAACCAGCATCATCCTGTACTGGTCCACCACCGAAGCCACGGACTCGCGCCAGACTTGAAGAGGTCCTTGAAGCCGAAGCAAGACTTAGAATCGAAGATATGATCGAACGGGATTTGAAAGGCTCATCGGTCCTTATTGTATGAAAGGGCTCGTTTAAGAATCGTTCATTGGAAGTTTAATTCGAAGGTAATTGGTACGCTTTCTCCCCATGATTGTCTTATCGGGCATATTTTCTGTGCTATTTTGTAGACGGAATTAGCTTTTTTCCGCTCGCGCTCAGTGTCCTTTTCTAGTTTTACTTTCATGTTGAAGTGTATGTTCGTGAAAATCAGTTTCTCTAGTCCTTCTGCATTCATTTTTAAAGTCGCTTTGGTTTCAAGATTTTTAAGGTTTAACTTGGAGTTTCTTGCAATCAGAAGAAACAATGTGTTTATGCATGAAGCCAAGGATGCAGCGAAAATTTCCTCTGGCACGCAATATCCTGTCTTTCCCCCAAATTCTGGCGGAGGACTGACCGTAATGATATGCTTGCCTTTTATTGCCAAGTCGCATTCTGTTCCACTTTTCCAGTTAGCAGCACCCTCAAAAACAAATTCTGGCATAAAATAGCCTTCACTTTTGTTTTTTTTAAGTTTTTCCTCTTTAGCAGAGCCGAAGAGAACTAACAAACCAGCGCTGCTGGATTCTTTGTGCTTATTTTTGCCATTCGCACGAGTGTTCGCAGTATGGGTCGCCCTTAGACATGCAGGTCAGTCGATCTACTGTGACATTCTTGCCCATAGGTTTGGTTAACCCCTCATGATAACTTTCATGAAGGACATCGCACATGATTTCTGGCATTTTTACGGCCATTTCAAAGAACAGGCAGTTGTGCAAACGATAGACGATTTTCTTGTCATTAACCTCAACAATTTCTGGTTCTGAGCCCATTTTTTCAAGATAATCCTTCACGAAAAACTCTTGGTATGCTTTTACACTCCATTCTTTTATCTCGTGTTCTGACTCTAACCGTTTTGCGGCGTTTTCGCCCATTTCTTGTCCGGCTTTTCTCAGAATTTTTTTGGCTTGATCTTCTCCAAGTACATACCGCAGGGTATTGATTATGAAATTGTTCAAGATTAGGTATCTTCGCTTCGGATAACTGACCAGTGGAGGCTCTCTAACCATCTTGTAGTAGATTTTAGGTCTTCCAACAGAGCCGGCTCTTTCTTCGGAGGATTCGATGAAGCCAGCTTCTACCAGAGATTGGAGATGATGTCGGATTGTGATGGGTTGAAGGCCAAGCTTTTCCGCTATTTCTTCAACACTCATCGGCTTCCTATAGAGCAACTTGATTATTTCCAGCCTTGACTTGCTTGAAAGGGCTCGGTAAGCTTCGGCTTCTGTCAAACTTGATTTCCTCGCATTAATATGGTTTGACGATGAGTCATATTTATTATTTTTATCTACTTTCTAATAATATTTTAGTAATTACTCTCTTTACTACAATTCTTGATACTTTCCCATAGTCATTACATACACACATGCATTTCTCTTGAAACAATCAAGAAAGCTCGAGTAATAGCATAGTATAACTCAACAACGCCATTGCGCGAATCCTTGCCATCCGCTTCGGTAACCCGATTCTCAAGAGAAAACTCTCAACGCAGTTTGCTCACATTTCAAGCTGCTGAACAAGAACATTTCGCGTCTTGTCTAGGCCGTATTCATCTGTTTCTCTAATATTTCATCAGGTTTTGGCGAAAGTGACTGATAGATCTGTAATGTTTGTTCAGCTGCCTCTCTCCAAGTGAAATACTGCAAGACTCGTTTGCGTCCGTTTGCTCCCCATTGTTTCGCTTTTTCAGGGTCTTTGAGAACCTCCTTTATTCCCCAAGCGATGTCTGCGGGGTTGTTGCCGTTCACGTGAACTCCGTTTTGATCTGGACCGCTGGGCACGACTTGCTCCTTGAAACCTACGACGCCTTGGGCGCCTACCACCACTGGCTTAGCCATTGACATGGCCTCTAGGCTCACTATTCCAAAGGGCTCGTAGGTGGAGGGAAAAATACAAACGTCTGCGGCTGCGTAATGCGCAATCCGGTCTTTTTCGGGAACAAACTCGAAATGACTGACAACTTTATCCTTTACGCCCAGTCTACTGGCTAGTTCGGTCACATCTTTCTGTTCTTCGCCTTTCCCTAGAATCACCAGTTGCGTTTTGGGAAAATCACTTAAAATCGAAGGCATGGCTTGCACTAGGTTCCTTACGCCTTTGACCCATGTCAATCGACCAATGAAGAGTATCATGTTTCCGTCCTTGGGCACTCCGTAGCGTTCCCGAACTTTCTCTATGTCTTGAGGTTTCGCCTTTGATGGGTCATAGTTGTCGGGGTCAACACCGTTCCAAACCACACTTATTCTTGACGCTGGCCATCCGTGCCGAACAAGGTCTTCGCGCATGGCTTCGCTTACCGTGATTATGTGGTTGCATGTTTCAGCCGTCTGAGATTCTAGGTGTGAAACCACTTCAGAGCCTTGTCCTCCGCTTCTCCCCCATTCTGTGCTGTGAACATGAAAGACAACGGGGATTTTTGTCTCGTTTTTGATTATGTTTCCTGCGATGCTGCTCAACCAGTCGTGCACACACACCACATCAAACTTGGTTTCTCCCTTTCTGACCAAGTCGTTGACAAACTTTGTTGAGCTAAGGATGTTGTAGAGGAATATATCGTTGAAAAATCGGATGTTGGTGCCCCATCTGCGCAGGTCTTCTGTTACAAAAACTGGGAAAACGTTGCTGGCGTCAGCTATAAGGGGACGATGAACCTCCACGCCTCTAACTATTTCACGTGTTGGAAGGTTTCCTGGATTCAAAGTAAAAACGGTTACGTCGTGACCTAATTCTATGTATTCACGTGTTATGTATTCCGCGTATGTTCCTAAGCCGCCAACAAGAGAGGGCGGATACTCCCAGACGAAGAATCCGATTCGCAAACAGACACCAGTCCAAATGTAATTGGGATAAAGATTTAACAATTATGAATTACTACTATTCCGAAGAGTGAAAGCAATTCTTTAATTCACAAAGCCATGAAGGGAAGAATGAGAAGCGTTTGATGTAGAGCAACTCGGGGTCAAAAAGTGAAGTTGATTTATGTAGTTATTGACGGTATGGCTGATTTACCTATCTCAGAATTGGGCAATGAAACCCCGTTAAGCGTGGCTGAAACACCAAACATGGATTTTCTCGCGGAAAGCGGGAAAACTGGGTTAATGCACACTGTTGCCAAGGGAATAGCACCTGAGAGCGACGTAGGCGTGATATCCATCTTGGGCTATGATCCTTTTAAGTATGCCACTGGCAGGGGCATACTAGAAGCTGTAGGCGCAGGCATAAAAATGAGGAAAGGCGACCTTGCCCTGCGCTGCAACTTTGCCACGATGGGAAGAGGAACAACGATAATTGATAGGCGGGCAGGCAGAGACCTCACAACTGACGAGGCGCGAAAGCTCGGTGAAGCTATTCAGGAAAAAGTGAGGTTAACATCTCATCCAGCAAACTTTGAATTCAGGAGCACCATTGGACACCGTGCGGTCTTGGTGATTAAAAGTAAGAAAGACAAACTCTCGAGTAAAATCACTAACACAGACCCAGCATACACTAGGTTGGAAGAGGTTGGTGTAGCAGAGAAAGACGTCAAGATGGTTCTCAAAAAGTGCAAACCCATGGACAAGAGTAAAGAAGCAAAAATTTCAGCTACGCTGGTGAACGAGTTTGTTAAAAAATCCCGCGGGGTTTTGGAAGGTCATGAGATCAACAAGGAGCGTGTTGCTGAGGGAAGGTTGAACGCAGACGTGATACTGACCCGAGATGCTGGGCACATTCTGCCCAACTTCTTCAACATAAATGAGAGATACGGCGTTCGCTTCGCTTGTCTCGCTGACATGCCTGTGGAAAGAGGCATCGCCAAACTAGCTGGGATGCAGCTTGTCGGTTTGCCGTCGCCCTCAAACGACCTCAAGAACGACTGCCTAATTAGAGTTAAGAAACTGCTGGAAGTGCTGCCTCGTTATGACTGCTTCTACATCCACATCAAGGGTCCAGACGAGCCGGCGCACGACGGCAACTTTCAACTCAAAACGCAAATGATAGCCACCATCGACAAGTTTCTCTTTGGTAAGTTGCTTCCCAAGGTTGACTTAGAAGACCACATACTCTGTGTCACTTCGGACCATGCGACACCTTGCAAGTTGAAGGCGCACAGCGATGACTCGGTTCCAGTCCTAATTGCAGGCGACAAAATCAAAGGTGACGGAGCACCCAAGTTTTCCGAGAAGGAGTGCAAAAACGGAAGCGTGGGGACCCTGCAACGTGGAACCCAGCTCATGCCCAAACTCATGAGCCTCATGAAAGCACATAAGATTTCATGAAACTAGCATAATTCATTAAGGAATGTTGGAACGTTGGGACCTAGCAAAAAACAGTATGACTCACGTTGCCGAGGTCAAAGAAAGCTAAAAAGCCATATTGTTTATAATGTTTGCAATACTACTTTCAACTCAAAATAACGGTGATGAAAAAGTGAGTGAGCTGGCCGAGAATCAGAAGAGGATGTTGAAAGAGGTAATTATGCAGTTACACGCGGGTGCTTCGCCACAAGAAGTCAGAGAAAGGTTTAGACAAGTTTTGGAAGGCGTGAGCCCTGTTGAAATCGCCAGGATTGAGCAGGAACTTGTGAAGGAGGGAATGCCAAGAGAAGAAATCCGAAAGTTATGCGATGTACACTTGGCGGTTTTCAGAGAACAGCTTGAAAAACAGAAACTCGATGTTCCCTCTGGTCATCCGATTGGCATCCTTATGGAAGAACACAAGATCATGCTGCAGTTCGCGGAAAAACTTGGCATCATTACGAATGAGGTTCAACAAGTAAGCGACATCAGCTACGTCGGCGACGAAATACATCAGGTCGAGCATATAGCAGAAGACTTCCTAGACGCGGAAAAACACTATTTGCGAGAAGAAAACGTGCTGTTTCCGAATCTGGAAAAACACGGAATCACAGAGCCGCCGTCAATAATGTGGACGGAGCACAACCAGATAAGAGAAAAAAAGAAACAGCTTCGTAAGCAGATAGAAAACTGTAACTCTATGAGCTTCCAAGACTTTAAAAAACAGCTTGGCGAAACCGCTGAATCTTTAAGCAGTATTCTTCCAAGTCACTTTTTCAAGGAGAACAGCATACTCTTTCCAGCGGCGTTGCGAGTCATCACAAACGAGGAATGGAAAGATATCAGGAAGGGGTTCGATGAAATCGGATATTGCTGCTTTACACCACCAAGTCTGACAGCTGCACCACTAACGGAAGAAACTGAAGAAGCAAAACTCGCTTTGGAGGCAGTTGAAGGGATATTACAGTTTGAGACGGGCAGCCTCACAAAAGAGGAGCTTGAGGCTCTGCTGAATTCACTTCCAGTGGACATAACGTTCGTTGACAAAGACGACACTGTCAAGTACTTCAACAAGGCTGAGAAAAGAGTGTTCGTGAGGACGAAGGCTATCATTGGAAGAAAAGTGCAACTATGCCACCCTCAGAAGAGTATCCACGTAGTGAATCGTATCCTTGAAGACTTCAAAGCGGGCAAAAAAGACGTGGCTGAATTCTGGATTCCGATGAACAATCGTCTAATCCACATCAGATATTTCGCTGTCAGAGACACGAATGGAAAGTACTTGGGAACTTTGGAAGTGACGCAAGACATAACTGACATCAAGAAGATTGAGGGCGAAAAAAGACTTCTAGACTGGAAAGACTAGTTAACTATTTGCGAAAAGCCTAAAACATTCCTCATACGTTTAATGTTCAGTTTGTTTCAGGAGACGTGGATTCATGGCTGGGTTAATGTTAGTCCGAGATGCAATGACGAAGGAGCCCCGGGTTGTTAGGCGAGATACGAGCGTTCAAGAGGTTGTGGCTACAATGAACAAGTTTGACATAAGCAGCATCATTGTAGTGCAGGAGAAACGCCCAGTTGGCATCATAACTCACAAAGACATAGTCTCAAAGATTGTTCAGACTCGCATTCCACCAGATGCTGTTAAAGCCCTAGAAATAATGTCAACGCCCGTTGTGACAATAAGCGAAGACGCAAGCATTGAAGAAGCTGCTAGACTTATGGCAAAGAAACGCATCAAGAAACTGATTGTTGTCAGAGACGACGAACTTGTGGGCATCTTGACCAGCACTGACTTGGTCAGAGTAGAACCTGAACTAACTCGACTAATGGATGAACTGCTCAAAAAATAGCGTTCGGTTATTATAACATAATACTTCTAAAGCAGAAGCAGTATCGGAGCGATCAATAGGGCAGTCATGTTTGTAAGCTTCATGAAGATGTTGAGCGACGGTCCGGCAACGTCTTTTAACGGGTCACCCACAGTGTCGCCGGTTACGGCTGCTATGTGAGTTGGGGTTCCTTTCATCCAGAAGCTTCTTTCGATGTATTTTTTGGCGTTGTCCCATATGCCTCCGCCGAATGTGAAGAAGGGTGACAACAGGGCGGATGTAGCTAATCCTCCTAGAAGCATGGCGCCTAAGGCATATTTTCCAAGTACCAATCCTACAGCGATGGGAGAAGCAACGGCTAGGAGCCCCGGTGCAATCATCTGTTTGAGTGCGTTTTTGGTGCCTATGTCTACGCAGCGTGCGTAGTCTGGTTTGGCTCTGCCTTCGAGGATGTTTGGATTTTCTTTGAACTGTCGTCTTACTTCGTCTACCATTTGGTAGGCTGTTTTTGCGGTGGCTCCAATCGCTAGGGAGGAGAATAAGAATGGTAGAGCTGCGCCCAATAGTAGACCAACAATGATGACGGGGCTTAAGAGTCCTAGGGTGATTGAGTCGAGTCCTACCTCTTTACCGTATGTGGCGAATAACACCACGGTTGAAACCGTGCCCGACGCTGTGGCGAAAGCCTTTGTGTAGGCTTTGGTGGTGTTGCCCATGGCGTCGAGTTCTTCAAGAGAGCCTCCGTTTCTTGTACTCGACATTTGTGCTATGCCCACAGCGTTGTCGCTTATGGGTCCGAACGTGTCGCTGGACATGATGATGCCTATGGCTAGGTCAGTTCCAATATTGGCTCCTACAAGCCCATAAAGAGCATGATTGGCTGCGCTTATCCCATTAAGTGAATAATTATTTATGGAAAAAGAAAACAGGATGGCGGCCAAAACGGCTAAAAAAGGCATGAATGGACTTTGAAACGCGTAAGACAAACCCGTTATAATGTTGATGGCACCTCCGCGCTGAGAAGATTCCGCGATTTTTCTGACAGGTCTACCGTTGATGCCGATATAATATTGTACGGCTAAACCAACAGCTAGGCTCGCTATTAGTCCACTCACCACAGCGTAGAAAACAGTCACGTCGTTGTTCAGCAACACCTTAGAGGAGATAAACGCGCCTACCACGCAAAAGGCAGCAGTGACGAAGAGACCAATGTTGAAAGACAGGATGGGTCTTATCTTCTTCCATCCTCTGATAACGAAAACTCCCACAATTGTTGCTAAAATTCCAGAAGCTCCAAGCATTAAGGGGAACATTAAAGCGTTTATTCCCAATGGGCTGAGCAGTATGGCGCCTAAAATCATGGCGGTTATGTAGTCGTCGCTTATGGATTCAAAGAGGTCTGAGCCTCTTCCGGCGCAGTCGCCCACGTTGTCTCCAACCTGGTCTGCGATTACGGCTGGATTGCGTGGATCGTCTTCTGGAATGCGTTGTTCTATCTTGCCCACTAGGTCTGCGCCTATGTCAGCCCCCTTGGTGAATATGCCTCCACCGAGTTGAGCAAACAGAGCTGCTAAGCTGGCGCCGAAGCCGAACCCAACGATTAGCTTCGGGTCTTGGTATAGGTAGAAGAGGAGGCTAACTCCTAAGAGGCTGAGGCCTACAACTGAGAGTCCCATGACGGCTCCGCCTCTGAAGGCTAGTGTGAACGCTTTTGCGGGAGATGTTCTAGCGGCGTTGGCGGTTCTTATGTTGGCTTTGACGGCAATTCGTAAGCCTATGTAGGCGGCGAGTAGGGATAGGGAGGCGCCGAATGCGAAGGCGATGGCTACTCTCAAGTCTCTGAAGAATATGGCTATTGGAATAAGTGATAACGTGGCGAAAATTCCGATGGTTTGGTATTGTCGTTTTATGAAGGCTTTGGCGCCTTCTTCAATGTAGTCTGCGATTTTTTCCATTTGACGTTGTCCGCGTGGTTCCCTGAGGATGGACCAGGCTAAGATGGCGACGACGAGCATGGCAAGGACTCCGACTGTCAACGCGAGCCATGTGAGGTCCATTTATCACCGGGCACCTTCTCCTAAACTTGTATTGGATTCTACCGTCGTATCGAAACTGGTCTTGCACCATGTACAAGCCCTAGCTTATAAACATAGCACGTAATTCTGGAGTTATAGAATACCACCAACTTCTCTTTTCTGCAATAACTAGCTCCATGTTTATTCCGTTGTAGGAATTTGGATGAGGTGGGAGACTCCTGAAAAGAGTTCTCGAGATATTAATGGAACTGTGACCGCACCTGAGTAGCCTGCCTAACAATGTCGAAACCATTAACCTTCGCTGTTCCAGAAGTCGGCTTCAAAATAGTAGAAAGCATAGAAATCGTCTCAATAACTCTGCTCATTCACCGAGTCATCCGACGACTACGCGCGAAATAATAGAAACATTCACTGCACAGTAAGAAATCTATCCTCACAGCCCACTGCCGCAGCACCATCCTGAACACAAATCGCTTTTTGAACACAGAAGAGAGATCATGTTAGAAGACTCCGATACTTTGAACTCAACGGTTTGAGGGTTGAACCCAGATTCGCTGAGAAGCCACAGTGCACAGTACGCGACCTCTGGTTCCAAGTGGCAGACAAAAAATTCTTAGACTCACTGAAAGAAAAACCGAAAACCACAGAAATTCTAAACCATAAAGTTCTATCTAGAAGCGTAGGCATATTCTGAGAACTAACCTAGTCTAACTATGTAAAAGGCTGAGGTGAAAGATGATGAAGGACATCGTACGGATAATTTCTGCTGATTATGGTAACATCCTTAATCACATTCTCTTTGGATTTAACGTCATAGAAAAGAAGCCAGTGGTAAAAAGGCTTAATCGACAAGCTTACGTCTTGACACCAATATCAAGTCTATTGGCTAAGTCAGGATACAAGGTCTACACACATATATTGGGCGTAAGTTTACCCAGACTTCCTGAATCAATGTTAGGAAAAATCGAGAAATGCATTCCTTGGTGTAGTACTAAATGCAACTTTAAATACAGACAGCGATGCAGGGAAAAAGAAACTAAAACCGAGATTGATGCGTTTGTCTTTAATGATGAAAAGGAAGCATGTGTTATTGAACATGCATCTGAAATAGGAAGTCTATGTTGGGATATGGTGAAAGTCTATAAATTTCTAACATCACAGAAAGATTTTTCCTCTTGCTTATTTTTGACTTGGTTAGATATGCAAAATGAAGAGCATGCTAAGATACTTGATGCCACAAGAAATCTAGGAAAGATGCTTTTCGATGAGCTAATAGGGAAGAAGAACTGGTCAACACTCTACATTACATACAAAATAGAAGAAGGAAACCTTGTGTTTGGAGGACTCTATACCAAAAAATAATGTCTGTCCTTATGCCACGCAGAATAATTCAATGCCCATTTTGTAAAGAAAAGATGCCTCCACTGCATGTGTCTCAGGCATAACAGAGTCTCACCGTTGGACAAGCACTGCGAGAGCTAGCTAAGACTATCACTCTCTGCTAGAACATGCTTACTCAGATACACAACACGTAAAGGAGATGCACAACAGATTGGAATTTTCCCGCTAGTCCTTTTAGGCTTGCTGACATTGTGTCACTGAACGAAAGAGCCCAGATCACTGATCAGATCAAACACGTCATTTCTATAGTAGATAGAAGGCTTCAGTTGTGAGTGCATTTTTGTGCTTTTGTTTCTGATCCAAGGTTCTAATGAATATCCCGTTGGAGGTTTGGGTTTCCTAACTAACAATCTATGCGGTTTCGTCTTCAAGTGCGCTAGCGCGGTTTTAAATTGAATATCTGTCATACCCTGTATCTTTTCCAGTTCTGTTTTTATCTTGTCTAGAGAAGGTCTCTTCGGCAGTTCAATTTCAACTCTAGCCGAGTCATATTGACCAATCTGGGGGACCAAGGCCGTTAGATAGCGGAAACATTTCTTCAGTTCCTTATCAGTTACTATTGCATCAAGATATCGTTCTCTGAATTTTTGGATGGATATAGTTCGGTCTTCTTCAACAATATATGTCGATGCGATAAACGCCAAGATTCTCCTGCCAATTCTGAATACTCTTTCTGGATATGTCAGCATAGGGTCAATCAGGAGTATCTCCATTTGAGGAGGCGAACATCTCAATACGTTGTCGTTCATGTATTTTTCCAGATCTCCATCTATGTGTTTCCCATAAACCTTTGCAATTTCAGCCTCTTCCCCCACTTTCTTGTAAGCTACAGTCCAAACCACCACGTTTGAAAGCTTCAGCTTCGCTCCATTTCCTTTTAGAAAACTGGTTATGCTCGGACTTAATTTCTGATCTATGAAGATCCATATCTCGAAATCTTTCGAATCTTTGACTATGTTTTTACAGATATTTTGGAATTCCAAAGATGAATAAAATTCAAGTTGTTTAGAAAGCCGTTCTGGGGTCTCTAGAGAGAAATCACTCTTGCACTCAACAACGATGAACAATTTCCGTTTTTCGTTTGCCAAAAGTAGGTCTGGAACTTTGGCACCCTTTGTTCTTATGAGTTCTTCAATCGCTTCACTAAATTCTGGCAACCTGATTTTGTAACCGAATTTGGACATCAGTTCTCCAGATGGAGCCACGGGAGCTGAGATTGTTGGAACTAGATTCAAAACTGTGGAGCAGAGTGTATTGATTAGAACTTCATGAGGTGTCAGGTGTCCCATTTTCAGTCCTCATTCTTGGCGGACACACTGATAGAGCGCGACTAAGTAACCGCAATGTTTGGATCAATCCTTGTCCTAAGTAATTCGATGAGTTTCATTATAGTAGTTTCTCTTGCGTATCTTTCGGCAGGCACTATTCGAAGTTCTTCCGTTGTGGCCGATAGGTAAACCGATGAACCATTTTCTACATCAATAACGTGAACCAAAAAATACGGATTTCCAGACATTAGTGTGAAATTAACGAGTCTCGACTCTGGAATATCAGAGTTGAACAGTTGCATAATGTTCTCATACCAGTTTTTGGCAATTTCAGATTTCTTGAAGACTAAGGTCTCGATCAAATCAAAACTTCTGATCTTAACGGTTTTGCCAAGAATTTGGGTCTCTTCCTCAGTGCCATAAGATTTCCTTCTCAGAATGTCAAGTATCCTTCGAATCTCGACTACTAGAGGCTTCAATAAAGTAATGAAAAGTGTGAAATCTCCCTTCTCAAACATTATTTTTGAACGGTCAGTAATTGAAAAAGTGAATCCAATATTTCTTGACTCTGAAATTATACTGTATCTCATCCTTGAAAAAGTTGATATAATTCCCGTTTCCAAGTAGCGTTTTTTTCCCATGCTCCGTATATCTTCCAATGGGATGTATTCTCTAGGTGGTAGTGGATACACCTGCATTTTTCTGGGCAATATCTCGCCTTTTTCGACAATAGTTTGAAAACTCGCAAAGACCTTTGCATCATCCCACACGTTCCTCACAAAAAAGTCAAAATTCTCTAGGAAACGAGACCCAAGCCAAGCGAACCAGAGACCCCTGACAAACTTTACCAGTGAGTCTAGACATTTTTGAACATCCAAGTACTTCTCCAAGGAAAATGAAAGAATCGTAACGTACTTGTCATCTCTAATGACTTTCCAGAACAAGAGAATAGGGTTTTCACGTGGATACTTCGAACTGAATGTGACTAGGAAGAAGTCTTTCTCTTCAGATTTTGTTATGTCAACTGTCCAAGGACTCTTTCTTCTCTCGTTATATCTTTCCAGAATTCTAGAAAACATATCAAAGATTCTCGGGTAGGTTATCAGAATATTGCAATATACTCTTCGTTTCTCCCTGCGCACAATTCTACTTGCCTCTTCCAAAAAAAGATCAAGTGTGTATCTCTTGTACTGTTCAGCTACGTCCATGGTTATAATACACCAAGCATATCTTATTTTTCCGACCAGTAATAAGAAGTTTATTCTCATTAAAATCGATTACTAATGCTCAATATCGAAATCACCCGATTCTGCGCTTATAGGCAGCGATTCTCTTCGCTTCTGCTGTCTCCTACTGAAATAGGCGCAAAATAAGCCCTGAAACAAGCGTTAATGTGTCAAAGCAAAGAAATGTAAAGATTCAGAAAAGCACTATAAAAATGAAATTTAAACCCTCTACGCTTTTCAAGGAAGTGATAGATGTATACAGAAATCCAGAGGAGCAGGTCCAAACCAAGTCTGCAACAAGAAGTAATACTCCATGGGAAAGGTGCGCCTATTGCCACATCTGTCTATGTTTAAAGTGCGTTTGGCTATATTGAAAAGTGCGCAGGACAGAAGCCCAATCAGAACCAGAAACACTAATCAAACCAAAGAGCCACGCTTAAAACGCAAACGCAGCGTCTGGTAGAAGAAGGCGTAAGTCGTTTGTTCCCTTCTTCTTTTGAAATTTAGTTCCCAGCAGAGCAGTGATACAGTAAACGTCACTTCCGGCAACATAGACTATTGTTAGTGTTACCCTAAGGCGCAGTCACTACTAACACGCACAGAAACCTTCACAGCCCAGCAAGCTTGTTGATGACACTAAGAACGACTGGGCATCAACACCCACACAGCCAGCCGCCCATCAACATAGAAGTAGTAGTCAACGTACACGCGGCGCAGACAACTACTTCTGAGCAAAAACAGCTCGGCAATACTACAATTTCTAAGCAGAAGTCAACGACCCATGAAAACTCAGACCTGCCACAAACAGTCCTGCGCTTACATGTTCAACTAATCCTGAACACACCGTCTAACAAACGGGACGTTATTATGAACTGTTCTAACAGGAAATTAATAACCTCTGAAACACACGCCACCCACTTTCGCATACACCTCAAACTTCACGCTAACTATGTTGCAACTCCACGCATAACTATGTTGAAACACACCTAAAGCACACGGTAAACAGAGCCAAAAACAACAACCAGAACCAAAAACAAACCCCAAAAAACAAACAGATAAGCTCCATCCCAACTCAAAAAAAAATTTTCTGCACTCATACTAACCCTATCTAGCTCACACCCAGAAAAAGCCTTTATAAGACGCCCATATGAATAACAGAGAGAATCATCCATACCGAGGTAACGACCCAAACTTGCCCACACCACACAACATACCAGCACCAACATTCATCAAACACCTAGCCAAACACATAAAAGACAACATAGACCAAGTCCAACCACCAACATGGGCAACAATAGCAAAAACCAGCAGCCACACACAAAGACAACCCCAAGACCCAGACTGGTGGTTCACAAGAACCGCATCCATACTCAGAAAAATATACCTCCACGGACCAATCGGCACCCAAACCCTCAGAGCCAACTACGGCGGAAGAAAAGGCAACAAAGTCAGCCGAGAACACGCCAAAAAAGGCGGAGGCTCCAACATCAGAGAAATCATGCAACAACTAGAAGCAGCTGGACTCATAGAAACCATCAAAAACAAAGGAAGAACCCTAACAAAAGAAGGAAGACGAACCCTAGACAAGCTAGCAGCCCAAACCCAAGAAGAACTCGAGAAAAAACAACCCGAACTAAAAAAATACCCCTAAAAACGGTGCAAAAACAAATTGAGCGAAGACCAAACAGAAGAAGGCGAACTAGACGAACTACGCCGACGCAGAATGCTTGAACTACAACAGAGACTGGCACAAGAACAACAGCGAGCACAGGTGCAGCAACAAGTCGAGATGCAGAAACAAGCCATACTACGCCGAATACTAACACCCGAAGCCCGACAACGCATCAACAACCTAAAAATGGTCAAACCCGACTTCGCCAACGCACTAGAGATTCAACTCATTCAACTCGCACAGGGCGGAAGAGTGAAAACACCAATAACAGACGCACAACTGAAAGAAATACTAATGAGATTACAGGGACAACGACGAGACATAAAAATAACGAGGCGATAAAAAAACAAATGGCACGCCACAAGCCAGCAGCCAAAAAACGTAGACTGGCAAAGAAAGGCAAACAGAGACAAGCGGTTCCAACATGGGTCATAGCCAAAACAAGAGGGCGCGTGCGAACCAACCCGAAAAGAGGGCATTGGACACGAACCAAGATAAGAGCCTAGAAGAAAACAAAAAAGCAGAAGAGCCACCAGAGGAGACAGAAGAAACCACAGAGCCTAAGGAAGACAAGGAAGAACAGCTTCCAACTGCTGAAGAGGAGGCCGGAGGCACCGAAGAAGAGCTAATCGAAGAAGCAGCGCCAAGGGAAGAAGAGGCAGAGGAAGCCGAAAAAAAGGAAGGTGTGGCTACAGGAGCTGAAGAAGAAGCAGAAGAGGTAGCCGCGGAAGAAGCAGAAGAAGTTGAGAAAAAAGAGCAACGCGAGAAAGCCCCTGAAGAAGAGGAGATAGTTGAAGAGAGAATATACACGATTCCCCTCCGCCGAGCCTGGATTTCTCCACGCAAAAAACGGGCGCCCAGAGCCACACACATGCTCAGGAGTTTTATCCAGCGCCACATGAAGGTTGAAACCGGGACAAAAGCAGGTGAAGAAGAAGAGAAAGGGCGACTTGTCATCAGCAATGAAGTAAACGAGAAACTATGGAGCCGAGGAATCGAGAAACCGCCCAGAAACATAAGGGTTCGCGCGGTTAAGGACAAGGAGGGCATAGTTACTCTTTATTTAGCCGAAGGAGACTAGCCTTGGCGATTTCTCTTTTGGGCCTTTTTGGCAGCGCATGCATAGGAGTATACTCGCTCACGACCGAGAGGATGGCGCTTGTTCCGCCGCAGGTTTCAGATAGCAAGGTCAAGAAACTGGAAGAATGTCTGCATATAAAGGTGATAAAGACCACGGTGGGCGAGTGTGCACTAATAGGAGCCTTGACCAGCGCCAACTCCAATGGGATAGCATTACCACATTATGTGACTGAGGAAGAGATCTGTGCAATTAAGTCTGCCCTGCCCGACATCAACGTGGCAGTCATGGAAACAAAGCGCACAGCCTATGGAAACATGGTCCTCGCAAACGATAAAGGTGCCATAGCTGACCCTAGGCTGAAGGAAAAAGACTTGGCCAGTGTTTCAGACGCGTTAGGAGTTGAGGTGGTCCTGAGCGAAATTGCTGGTTTACCTTATGTCGGTTCATTAGCCACCGCAACGAATAAGGGTGTGATAGCCCATCCTTTGCTGAAAGAAGATGAGCAGCATCGTTTGAAAGAAGTGCTGAAGGTCCCAGTCGATGTGGGCACGATTAACTGTGGAATTCCCTACGTGGGCACAGGACTTGTTGCAAACAGCCACGGCGCCGTAGCTGGCTTTATCACAACGGGACCGGAACTCTTCATTATTGAGCAAGCGCTGGATTTGGCGAATGAAGAATGAGTGAAGTCAAAATCTTTCGAGTTGTCGGCAAGATTACGAAGCCGAATTTTCAAACAGACTTCAGAAAAGAAATAAGAGCCTTAAAGCCTGAACAGGCTGTTGAGAAAATCTATAGGGAGATTGGGAGCAAGCACAGAGTCAAGCGCTTCCAGATCAAAATCTTGAAGGTTGAAGAAATCAGTGCAGAGGACGCTACTGACCCTACAGTTAGGAAGTTGGCGCTGGGAGAAAGAGAAAGTGTCGAGTAACGACCAAGAAAGCTTCCGCAGGCTGGCAGTAGAGCTTCGAATTTTAGAGGGAACAGCCGAGACTTTGCAAGCTAGACTCAACCTTGTTAACGCTGCTCTGACGGAGCTAAACTTCGCAAGGATGTCATTAGAAGGAGTGGAGAAGGAAGCGCCTGATGCTTCCTTGTTTGTTCCCATTGGAGGAGGCTCCTTCATTAAGGCAAAGTTGGAAAGCACCGACAAAGTGATTGTTGGAGCTGGCGCAGGTGTGTCAACCGAGCGCACGATGGCCGAAGCCAAGCAAACGGTTCAGAACCGTATAGGTGAACTGGAGAAGACTAGGGTTTCGCTTCAGCAGCAACTGGTGCAAGTTGTGGGCAGAATCCAAGAGGACAGAGACAAATTAGAAGACCTATCTGTAAGGCTTAGCCGAGCGGAGCGAAGGGCGAATGTTCCAGAAGCTGAGAGAAGGCCTTAAAGGGCTCGTCGAGAAAGTCTCCACAACTCAGCTTCGGGCTGAACAAGTCGGTCCTATTCTGCAGGATTTCAAGTTAGACCTCGTAGAAAACGATGTGGCTGTTTCGGTTGCAGAGCATATAGGCGCAGAGATGGAGAAAACACTGGAAGGGGTTCAAGTCAAACGGCTAGAGGACAGGAAGCAAATCGTGAAAAAAGGGCTTCAGTCGGTTTTACTTCAGATATTGGCTTCGGGGGAGAAAATTGATTTTTTGGATTTGGCTGCGAAAAAACGTGGAATGAAAGAGCCTTTTGTGGTTGTTTTTGTGGGGATCAATGGCACAGGCAAGACGACCAGCATAGCTAAGGTTGCTAGGCTTCTTATGAAGCATGGTTACTCGGTTGTGTTGGCTTGCGCAGATACTTATCGAGCTGGGTCGATTGAGCAGTTGGAGGAGCATGCTAAGCGTTTGGGTGTGCGTATGATTAAGCACAGGTATGGTGCTGACCCTGCGGCGGTGGCCTATGACGCTGTCGGTCATGCGAAGGCTCATGGGATAAATGCTGTTTTGATTGACACGGCTGGGCGTATTCAGACGGATAGGAATCTGATGAACGAGTTGACTAAGGTTAAGCGGGTGGTTAGGCCGGATTTGACGGTTTTGACTGTTGATTCTTTAACGGGTAATGATGCTGTGATGCAGGCGGAGGAGTTTCATAAGAGTGTTGGTGTTGACTGCACTATTTTGACGAAGGTGGATGCTGACGTTAAGGGTGGTTCGGCGTTGAGTGTGGCTTATGTGACTAGGAAGCCTATTTTGTTCATTGGGACGGGTCAGCGGTATGAGGATTTGGAGGAGTTTAGGCCTGAGCGGTTTGCGGAGATGATTTTGAAGTAGGCTGGGGTTACTGCGTGAAATTGGTTGTTTTTTGTTGTTTAGTGTTACTCGGTCTGTGTCTGTGTTAGGATAGGCTTAGTATGAGTGCAGAAAAAATTTTTTGGAGTTGGGGTGGAGCTTAATTGTTTGTTTTCTGAGGTCTGTTGTTGGTTTGGTTGGCGTTTTTGGCTCTGTTTGACTGGGGTTTAGCGCACTTTCAATGTTGTTAAAAGTGACTCTTAATGTTGTTAAAAGTGACGTTTCATGTTGTTGAATGTGATGTTTGCAGAGGGTTGTGGTTTATTGTTTGTGCGCGGGTTTTTAATTTTCAGAAGAAGAAGGGGATAATCGGCTTGCGCCTTCTTCTTTCTATGTTGACTGTGAGGGTTGGGGGCTGTTTTTTGTTTTAGGTGTTGTTAGCTTCGCTGCAGAACTTGTAATAATAACTTCTTTTTGGTGTGGTTTGGTGTGTGAATGGAAGTAGTTGAACACGCAAACTGACACTGCACGTTTAAGCGAGACCTCATGGGGTTTTTCAATGTTGGGTACTGGATGGAACTGTTAGTATGAGTTGTGGAAGATGAGCGTGCAAGACTTTGAACCAAAAGTTGAGCGTCATTATACGGGTTGTTACGCACCCCAAATATCGCGCAACAACTTACCTCGGTGTTCAATTTAAATCTGAAACCTAAGTAACATTTTACCAGTGGTGGCGTTGACTTGGCGACCAAGCAGTTGTATCTTTATGATAGTTATTTGAGGGAGTTTGAGGCTATTGTCACGCGGGCTGAGGGCAGTCGGGTTGTTCTTGATCAGACGGCTTTTCATCCGCTCACCGGCGGCGTGGCTTGTGACACTGGATACTTGGCGAAGGGTGACATGAAGTGTAAGGTTGTCAGAGTGGAGATAAGCAAGGAAACAAAAGAGATAGTCCATACGCTTGAAGGACAGGCAGTCGACTTGAAGCGAGGAGACCTTGTTAAGGGAGTGTTAGACTGGGAGAGAAGATACAGGCTGATGCGACTACATACGGCAGCGCATCTGATAGCGACCATAATGTACAAGGACTACAATGCCTTAATCACGGGAGGACAAGTTGATGTCGAATACGCGAAACTCGACTTCAACCTTCCAAGAACCGACAGAGAAATTTTTGAAGCCGCGGTTGGAAAAGCCAACGGAGAAGCAGGTAAAGGCGTTCAGCTAAAAATATATTTCTTGGCAAGAGACGAAGCGTTAAAGATGCCTGGCGTGGTGAAACTGGCTGAGAAAATGCCGCCGGAAGAAAAGGAATTGAGGATAGTGGAAATCCCAGGCATAGATTTACAGGCCGACGGTGGACCCCATGTCAGAAATACGAATGAAATAGGTGCCATACGCCTCTTGAAGGTAGAGAACAAGGGGAAAAACCAAAGAAGGGTATACTTCGACGTAAAATAGAGGAAAAACTGCGCTCGTCAGCTGCTTCAAGTTTTGTCTCGCAGCTCTAGCAGCATTCTTCTGCTGGTGTAGCGGGTATTCAACTATGTCCGCCCTGATTTCGTAGCCTCGATGGGACAGACATCATGCATTATAGCTCAGTTCGTTGAGAAATTTTGCTCCACGCAGGGTTTGAACTTTGCGTTCACATAAATCTTAAATAAACTAAGTTTGCAAATGTAATGGTGGAAATCATAAAGGAGAAAAAAATAGAATGCCAGAGCGAATGGAAACTATAATTGTCGTCTTGGTCCTAATCGGCATCATCGTTTCAAGCGGCACGATGTATTATACAGCCACTGTGTTGAGCAATATATCCACTGTATCAAGCGATGTGTCCGCACTCACAGACAGCGTTGGAGATCTAACATCGACCGTGGGGGATCTAGCCACAATCACGGCAACTCTAGCGCAAAGCGTCAATACATCTGTTGCAGAAATAGCTGCTTTGAAGGCGAGGCTAGCTGCAATAGAGGCTAGTCTTGCTGTTAGAGAAACGCTAATTGTTGGAACAACAGACTCTGTGGAGCTCACTCTTGACCCGGCTCAGGCATACGATTATTTTGGATGGAATATCCTCCAGCAGATAAGCGGCACTCTTGTAAGCGTCAAACCTGGTTCAGCAACCGGTTCAGACTTTCTTCCAGACCTTGCCCAGAGCTGGAATTATAGCGCGGACTTAAAGACTTGGGACTTCACCCTAAGACAAGGCATTAAGTTTCCAGATGGAACCACTTTCGGCGCTACACATGTCAAATACTCCTTTGACAGGGCAATAGGGCTCATACCTCAAATTCCTGAAGGCGCACCAGCAGGACTCGGCTACGACCTGATTTTTAACCGAACAGAGGTTCTTAGCACATACAAAGTCAGGTTTCACCTGAACATGGCATTTAGTCCGTTGTTGGGGATTCTGTCAGCTAGGTCTTCTGCCATTGTTGATCCAACGTATGCACCTGTAGGGGTTCAAGTGAACCACACCATAGGCAACGCACGTTCAAGTACCCCTGTCGCATTTGTTGGCGCCTATGTTTTGTCAAGCTGGGACCGTGTGGCTGGAAGAGATGTGGAGATTAAATTGGACGCCAATCCCAACTACTGGGACCTAGCCAGCGGCTATCCAAAACTCAAGCACATAATCTTCAAATTCTACCCTGATGCTGCTACGCTTCGACTTGCAATAGAAGCTGGCGATGTGGACATGGCGTTTAGACACATTTCCCCAACCGATGTGTTAGACCTTGAGCCAAACCCGAATCTGAGGACTTGGTGGGGTTCTGGAGCCTTTATCCAGTACTTGTGCTTCCAAGAAAAACGTGCACCATTTAACGACAAAAGAGTAAGAGTGGCGGTTGCGGCTGCACTGAACAGAACGCTTGTTACCGAGACAGTTTTCCTTGGTTTGGCAGAACCACTGTATAGCATAATACCTCCAGCCATGCTCGGACACACAGAAGCGTTCACGAAACTTGGAGACGCAAACTACACTTACACCATAAGCTTACTTACCGCGGCAGGCTATAGTGCGGTTAATCCTCTGAAATTCGACCTCTGGTACGAATCCTCAGGACACTATCCAAGCAGCGCTGACCAAGCCGTTCTTTATGAAGAAGCCCTCGAAGATCCTGCGCTAGGCGGCATCATAGATGTAACGCTGAAAAATGCAGATTGGGCAAGCTACAAGAAGAACAGAGATAACGAGATAATGGATGCTTTCGTGTACGGTTGGTATCCAGACTACGTTGATCCAGACGACTACTCATTCCTGTACTGGGCTAAATGGCTACACATCAACTACTATAATTCAACCTACAACCCTGATTACGCCCGTTACCAGCAGCAAGTTGCCCTCTATGATCAAGCACGGGCCACAACAAACACAACTCTCAGAACGCTACTATATGCTCAGATTGACGATATCGCTGTAGAACAATGCTCAGTTGTTCCTCTATACGTGAGCAGTGCTTGGGCTGTCACGAAACCTTCGGTTTACGGCATTTTCTTGGACATTACGCAGGACATGCGGTACTGGCTGATATCTAAATAGTAAGCCTTTATTTCCCCCTTTTTCTTTTCTCTTATGATTCATAGTCATAATACAGCAGATGGAAGTCATGGGTCTTCGAACATACATCATCACAAGAATACTGCTCACAATACCTACACTTTTGTTACTGCTTACAATGGTCTTCTTAATCATGCGCGTTCTACCAGGCGATCCAGTCGCTCTACACTTTGAGAAAAAGGCTGAACCGCAGCAGATGGAACAGATGAGACACGCCTTAGGACTTGATAAACCCTTGTGGGCGCAGTACGTAGATTACATTGGAGGCCTTGTGGATATCGAGTACTTCCTTGCACACGGGTACCCTAACCTAGGAAAATCCATGCAAACATTCGAAGAAGTTGGAGGTCAAATATTTTCTGCATTTCCAGCCACACTTGAGCTAGCCATTTACTCCATGATAATAGCATCTGTAATAGGAATCTTACTCGGCGTAGCAGCATCCAAATCATACAACTCGATTCCAGACCACTTAATCAGGGGCGTCGGAACAGTCGCCTATGCTATTCCAATTTTTTTTCTAGGCATAATCTTCCAATTAATATTCGGAGTTTACCTACACTGGCTTCCAACTGGCTTACGCATTAGCCCTTTCATAAACCCTCCCGCCACAATAACTGGTTTATACACGATTGATAGCCTTCTCGAAGGAAACGGTTTCAAATTTTTTGAATCGTTAAAGGCCCTTGCTCTGCCCTCGTTAACCCTTGGAATTGTTCTCACTGGCATATTTATCAGATTGACCAGAATGAACATGCTTGAAACTCTTCGACTTGACTTCATCACAGCTGCGAGAGCAAGAGGATTGAAAGAAAGCACGGTAACATATGGTTACGCTCTGAGAAACGCTTTCCTGCCAATTCTCACGATGATGGGACTGCAGTTTGCCATGCTATTGGGTGGTGCCATACTCACCGAAACCACATTTTCATGGCCTGGACTGGGAAGATACATAGTTCAAAGAATCAATTTCAGAGACTACACGGCCATTCAAGGCGCCGTGGTCATGTTCGGCTTATTTGTTACATTAGTAAGCCTCGTGGTCGATATTCTGTACTCATACCTTGATCCAAGGATAAGACTATAGGAGTAAATGAAATGACCCAAGCTAAGATCAAGCGAAGAATCTTTCCAAACTTTGCACTAGGCTTAGCATCCCTGACTAAGAAGGGGCCCTCAGGATGGATGATTATCCTCGGACTGATAATCGTTTTAGCATTGGTCATTATGACGGCAATTGGTCCATGGTCCACACCGTACGACCCAATCAAATCAAATGTTGGACCGATAAGGGATCCTCCCAGCCTGAAGTTTCCCATGGGCACTAACCATCTTGGCCAAGACATGCTGAGTAGAACTTTAGTGGGCGGGTCAATTATGCTCCAAGTCTCCGCCCTCTCAGTTCTCGTCTGCTTCTTTATCGGTGTACCTCTAGGTCTCTTCTCATCCTATGTGGGCGGTTTTCTTGACAGCACACTTTCCCTCGTCATAGACGCCATCTATGCTTTTCCAGGTATGGTCATTGCAATTGCCATAGCGTCAGTACTGGGTCCAGGAGTAATTAACATGGCCTTATCAATAGCTGTCGTTTATATTCCATCATACTTTAGAATAGTCCGAAGCCAGGTCTTAAGCATAAAAGAATTAACCTACACAGAAGCCGCAAGAGCTGCTGGTGCAAAGTGGCACACAATAATTTTACGCTATGTTTTCCCAAACGTCATTCCATCAATTGTGGTGGTAGTTACGATAAATTTTGCGGACGCTGTCCTCACAGCTGCTGGCTTAACTTTCATCGGCTTAGGAGTGTCCAAAGATATCCCTGATTGGGGTTGGGATCTAACAGATGGATGGAGATACCTTTCAGCTCGAGCTTGGTGGATTATTTCTTTTCCTGGACTCATGATTATTCTCCTCGCACTTGGATTCACACTCATCGGCGAGGGACTGAGCGAATTACTAAATCCGAAGCTACAGCGTTAAGGTGGCAAACTTGCCTTTCTTAGAGATCGACTCATTAGCTGTGGACTACCGAACTGGCAGAGGAGCAGTACGTGCCATTGAAGACGTATCGTTCTCCCTTGATAAAGGTGAAACATTGGGATTAGCCGGCGAATCTGGATCAGGAAAGTCCACTCTTGGGCTTTCCATAATGCGTCTCGTCCCTTATCCGGGCGTCATAGTGAAAGGTCTGATAAAAATCGAAGAAACAGACATCCTAAAGCTGCCAGAGCATGAGATGTGCCAAATTAGAGGCAGAAAAGTTGCCTACATCTTTCAAGACCCCATGACCTCTCTGAACCCTGTTAAAAAGATTCGTGCACATTTTGCTGAGTTGATACGTACTCATGATCCTAAAACAAGTGAAAAGGAGGCAAATGAACGCGCCAAGACCGTGCTAAAAAATTTGGGAATTCTAGCTGAACGGATAAACGACTACCCTCACCAGTTCAGCGGTGGAATGAGGCAACGCATCATGATAGGTTTGGCAATAGCCCTAAACCCTGGCTTGGTAATAGCAGACGAGCCAACCACAGCTTTAGACGTAATAGTTCAAGCAAAAATACTTGACCTACTAGAGAATCTGCGCAAAATATACGGATTGGCCCTTATCCTCATATCACATGACCTGAGCATAATTCTGGAAAGATGCGACAAGATCATCGTTATGTATGCTGGACACATGGTTGAATATGCAACAAGCACAGAGCTACACAGAGACCCAAGACATCCTTACACGCAGGGGCTTCTGAGAAGCATCCCAAACATAGAATTGTCCGATCAAAAACTTTCAGCAATCACGGGTTCGCCTCCAAACATGCTTAATCTTCCTAAAGGCTGCCCTTTCTGGCCTCGTTGCTCCTATGCCATGGAAACATGCCAGGTGAATGAGCCTTCTTTAATCGATGTTGGAGGTAACCACTTGGTCAGATGCTTTTTGTATGGCAAATAGGTGAGTTCATTTTGAGTGAAATCGTGAGGGTTGAAAATCTAAAGAAGTATTTTCCTGTTCAGAAGAGCTTTCTTGAACAGTTGTTTACCAGAAAAATGAGTTATGTTAAGGCAGTTGACGACGTAACTTTCTCAATAAAGAAAAGAGAAATCTTCACCCTAGCCGGAGAAAGTGGATGTGGAAAAACAACAACCGGCAGACTGATTGTGAGGCTCCTTAAACCAACGTCGGGTAAGATCTATTTCAAAGGCCCAGATATCACAAAACTTGAAGGTGAGAAACTTAGACTGCTGAAGAGAAAAATGCAAATCATCTTCCAAGACCCATACGCATCGCTTAACCCGCGAATGAAGCTCGGAGACGCTGTTGGCCATCCACTTGAAATACACGGTTTAGCCAAGGGCGAGGAGAAAAAGAAGCGAGTTTTAGATGTGCTTGATAAAGTGGGATTAACCCCTCCGGAGCAATTCATAAATCTTTATCCACATCAACTCAGCGGTGGTCAAAGGCAACGCGCCGCCTTGGCTAGGTCAATCATCTTGAACCCGGACTTCATAGTTGCAGACGAGCCAGTTTCCATGATCGACGTGTCCCTCAGAACAACAATCATCGACCTCATGCTGAACTTCAGGAAAGAGCTGGGACTAACCTACCTCTTCATCACCCACGACCTTGCAGTTGCCAAATACATATCGGATAGAATAGCCATAATGTATCTTGGAAAAATAATAGAGATGGGCAACAAAGAACGTCTCTTCTTAAACCCCATGCACCCATATACGCAGGCTCTATTATCCGCTATTCCAGTCCCAGACCCAGAAAGGAAAAGAATAACAATAGAGCTCGGTGGAGAAGTCCCATCCGCAATCAACATACCACCCGGCTGCAGGTTTCATCCACGATGCCCCAACAAGAAAGATGAATGCGCCATAAAGGAACCCCAGTTAATAGAAATCGAGAAAGACCATTTCGTAGCATGTCACCCCTCTTAACCTCCGATACCGTCAAAGCAAAACTGAAAGGAATCATGAGGCTACCCTTTTCGTCAAAAGTTCCAGCAGAATACCCCTTGCCGAATGCAACCTATTTTCACTCTGTTGATAGATTATGGATTTTGAGCTTTCAATCATGTCCTCACTTATCTCGTAGCCTCGGTGAATAGGCATGTCGTGCATTATGTAGGCGCGGCTGCCCTTCATCAACTGCTTGTTGATCTGGTATGGCATCATCAACTTGATTCGCTTTTCCTTCTCTTCCCTGAATTTTGGGTCGAGGAAAAACTCCATGTCCACCCACGTGTCGGTGTAAACAAAATCGGCATCCTCTACCGCCTTCTTCACATCGAGAGTCGTCTGGTAAAGACCCGACTTTTCAGCCGCCTTCAACAATTCTCTGTCAATCGAAGCTTCGCTTTTTATGGGAGTAACCGTTGTTATCTCGACTCCGGTCTTGGTGCAGCCCACTACTAGCGAGTTGCAGACATTGTTGAGCACGCCGACATAGACGAGTTTTACTCCCTTCAACTTGCCCCTCTTCTCTTTCATCGTCATTAAGTCGGCTATCGCCTGACATGGATGATATCTTTCATCGCATCCGTTGATAACTGGAACCCGAGAGGCTTCAGCCATAGCTCTTAGGTCGGCGTGCTTCAACAGCCGAGCCATTATGCAGTCCACGTTTCTCGACATATAGCGAGTTTCATCTCGGATGTCAGCCAAGACAAGGTTAGTTGTTCTCCAATCTAAGTACAGGGCATGTCCACCCAGCTGAGTCATCGCCACCTCGAAAGAAACCCGTGTTCTGGTAGACGTCTTCTGAAAGATCATGGCTAAAGACTTGTCCTGTAAAGCCCTTCGATATTTCTGTGGGTTTTTCTTGATTTCAATTGACTTGTCGATTAAGTCTTGGATTTGTTTCGAAGTCCATTCTTTTAGAGCTAGCAAATGCCTCACTTTCCTTCATCTCCAAGAAGGCTGAATGCAACGAGGTTAAAAGTCCGCTCAGAGCACATATAAATTTAATCACCGATCTATTACAAGATTGGCGGCAACTCCTATGATTCTAATTTTGGCTTCAACCAAAGACATTGCCAGCATGAACATCGCCCAAAAACTCATCAGCCTGTATGAATTCGAAAAGACCGGAGCTAGTTTTCAGCACAATCCACTGTATTCGAAGAGAATCCAAGGCAGAGAAGTCAAGCTTGTTTTCATCAACGAAGAAACCATCTGGGCGCAGTACATCACCGACCATTTCTCTCCCCAACTCATAGTTTTTGTTTCCAAGCACAGTGGAGTAGCAGGCATCCCAACGCTTTCGGTTCACACACCGGGCAACCTAGGTGACGCTGAATTAGGTGGGCTTCCCAAACGCGTCTCGATTTGCCCAGCCAGCGCCATGAAAGATGCTCTATTAGAGTTGGCAAGAATAAAGGAGGAAAACAACTTACAGTATCAGGTTTCTTATGAGTGTACACATCATGGTCCATCCTTAGACGTGCCAGCCATGTTTGTGGAATTGGGCAGTTCCTTTGAGCAGTGGAAGGACCTGAAAGCCGCTGAAGCTGTAGCCCACGCTGCAATGGCTGCTATCTCTAAACAGTCCCAATACTCCACAGTTTTAGGGGTCGGCGGTCCCCACTACAACGAAAGATTCACCAAGATTGCGTTAACCACGCCTAAAGCATTTGGCCACATCATTGCGAAGTATGCGATTCCCCATGCGGATGCAGAAATGGTGAAGCAGTGTGTTCAAAGAATAGTGGAAAAGGTGGAGCTTGCCGTCTTCGAGTGGAAGAGTATGCGATCTGGGGATAGAGAAAGGATAATCAGAGTGTTGAAGGAACTCAACGTAACCGTGGAGAGGGCTTGACCGTTATTTTCCTGTTTTGCTCTTCTTCCTCTGCTTGTATAAGACAAAGGTGTGACCGCGCACTTCAATGAGAATCGCGCCAGTTTGACTGGCGATTTTTGTCGCTATGCCCCTTGCATCCTCGTTTTTGAGACCGGACTGCAAGATTTTTGCCTTCACTACCCCGCGCTGTTCTAGTCGTCTGCTGATTTCGTTCACAGTTTTTTCTGTTGAGCCTTCCTTGCCAACCCAAACCGTCGGCTTCTCTGCGCTCAGGTTCTGTTTGATACTGCGCTTGATTTTGTTACTTAGCATTTACTTTTTTGCCTTCACTTTTTTATGTGGCTTGAGCATTATGCGTGTGTGTTTGCCGCAGACCGAGCACGTTATGACCATGTGCGGCTCGCGCCTCTGCTGCAGGCGAACACGACAGTTGACGCCTGGGTAGATAAAGCTTTTACAATGCCTGCAAATCATCCGCCTATATTCCTGGGGCAATCTTACCCTCGTCCGCATGGCGATTCGCCTCGCAATCTCAGCGTAGTGCTGCGCCAACTCTGGTTCTTTGCGGATGTTCTGTTTTGCCAATTTGAAGAGCGTGTGAATTCGCTGCAATGCTATGTGCCGAGTTTCATTCATCTCCATTCTTTTCCATTTATGCTAGCGAAGGAGATATGATGAATGGCCTTCAATATCTTTTTTTGGTTTTTGTCTTGGGGAAAAATTACTGTTAAAGCGAATCCGCCATTTTGGTTTTAATATCGGTCTCTTCTTGTCCATTCTTGCATTCAATTGCTTTTGGGCAGCCAAAGCATTCCTCGGGAATTGGTTCATTTTGGGGGTACTCAGATAGATACCCAAAGGAATGGGGACATTCTCGCGTTGTTTCAGCTCTAACCGAAGAATTCATATTAGCTCGTAGTTTATTTTTCGCCCTTTCTCCAATAATCATTAAGTAAACTATGAAGAACATCCCGATTATGACGAAAGTGAGAGCGACAAGAATGAGAAGGAATAGAGTACTGAAATCTGCCATGTGTCTTGATAAATGGGCTGTAGAGAAAAAGCGTTATGAATCCAAAATTGATGGTCTAAATCTGTATTGGTGAGAGAGTCATCGAAGTTACCTTTTTTTCATGTTTCTCTCACCTTCGGGGCCTTTTAGAGAGCAGGAGGCGTCCTGTAGGTAACGCTCAACCTCTATAGACTTTCTGTTTTTAAGACTAGTTGTGGAAAAAACTTCTTCGTTTATGGGGACTCCCAAGTGAAAGTGAAAGAATGTTTACCTGTCTATAGCGGTAAGCTTTTATTGAGAACTTCTTTCCCTAATCGTTTCTTTAAGGGCATGAGCATTTGCTGACTCTTGTTTTAGTTGAATCCGCGCTGGAAACCATTCCTAAGCTGTTATGGAAGCATGGGGCTGTTCAGAGGTATGCTCAACTGCATCGTAGGCATCCGCGCTTTATTGTTCTCGACCGTTCATATCATCATTCAGCGATGAAAACGTTGGAGCTGGGTGAAAAGCGTGGCCGACCAGACATTGTGCATTTTGCTTTGTTAGAGGCTTTAGGTTCGCCGCTTAACAAGGAGAGACTCTTACGTGTTTACGTGCACACCATCAATGATTACGTGGTTTCAGTGAACCCTGAAACTCGCTTGCCTCGAAACTACGTTCGCTTTGTTAGTTTGATGGAGCAACTGTTCGAGTTTGGAAGAATTCCGCCTAAAGCAGCTGAAAAGCCATTGCTCACATTGAAGCAGCAAACCTTAACTCAGATAATACGTGGGATTCAGCCTTCTTACATTTTGGCTTTGAGCAGAATAGGGAAGCCAATGACGCTTGAGGCAACCGTTTCAAAACTCACTGAGGAGAAAAGCCCCGCGGTGTTTGTTGGAGGCTTTCCACATGGGCGTTTTTCAAAGGCAACGGTCAAGCTGGCAGATGTGGTTGTGTGCATTGACGGAGAAATGTTAGAAACATGGACCGTGGTGTCTAGGTTGATTTACGAGTTTGAGCGTGCCGTTTCTCTGCCCAAGAAAAGACTGGAGCAATTCAAGTGATTTATGCTGAGTTGATAACGATTTCACATATTTTCAGCTCATGCGAGCGAAAATATGAACTTGCTGTTGATCTATAGGTTGTAGAAGGAAGATGAAAAGTACATGGTGACTAGAATACCTGTTTGCTTGGAAGTAGGTTTAGAAGGAACCGGCGCCTTCGTTCCAAGTTATCCGGGTTGTTGGGTGTTTGGGCGGACGCCAGAAAGTGCCATAGAGAAGGAGAAGACTGCAGTTGCTGATTGGTTTGAGTGGGTAGAGAAACATGGAGAACAAGTCCCAACCGAAATGAAAGATTTTGAGGTTGAAGTTGCTGAAGTGCTAAGGGTAAGTTATAATCCCGTTGAAGCTGGCAAAGAAGAACCCCTCTTTTGGTCTGAAGTGCCTCCAATCACCAAGAAAGATGTAAAAAGAACCCTCCGGTTAATGAATTACTCCCGTGAAGACTTGCTGAAGCTGGTTTCTGACTTGGGCTATGATTGCCTCGACTGGCAACCTCCAAACAAACCGCGTACAATAAGAAACTGTTTACGACACATAGCATACGTTGAACCATGGTACATAACACTCTTGAACGTTGACATGCCAAACAGATACCCCAGAAATGTGTTTGAGATGCTCACTTACACACGCAAAATAGTTGTAGACTATCTAGAGACCATGCCACGCGACAGAATGCGGGGAATCTTTCAACCCAAGATATACCCACATTCAATCTGCAATCTGTGGACTGCTAGAAAAGTTTTGAGGAGACTTGTGGACCATGAAAGACTGCACACAAAATACATCGAGAAAGTGCTACAATTGTACAGAGAGAAGAAATGATGAAGTCAGAAAAACATGTGTCGCTGGTCAGAGGTAAATAGGGGCATGGAAGAGTGCAGACGATAGTTGGTGAATCTTATGATTAAAGTGGTTGTGTTTGACCTATACGGCACTGTAATGACCTCTCAGGAAGGGTTGGAGTCTAAAGACGAGGCTTTGAGTCGCATCCTGAGAGAGGCAGGACACGATATTTATTTTCAAGAGGTATGGTCAGCTCGACAGTTTGTAGCGTTCATCGATTATCCTCGGGGCAGAGCCAACACGCCTCATGAATACTACGCCAAGGTTTTGGAGCGATTAGAGACTTCGCCTGACCCTCGGCTTGTAGAAAAGTTAGTGAACAAGGATGCCGAGTTGGAGAAAGGTCTGCTTTATCCCGATGTGGCTCCCACAGTTAATGGGCTAAAGGCTAAGGGAATAAAAACAGCGATTGTGACCACAATTGCCGCTTGGAGGTTTGTACCCCTTCTGGAGAAAAATAATGTTAAAATAGACTTCGTTTGCACCGCAAGAGAAGCCAGAACGGTGAAGCCTAATCCAAAAATCTACACCACAGTTTTGAACAAGTTTGGAGTCAAGGCAGATGAGGCTATGATGGTTGGAGACGACCCCAAAACAGACATCATTCCAGCCAAAAGACTGAGCATGAAAACCGTTTTGCTTTATAGAGAAGAAAAAAGAGAGTGTGACGAAGCCGACTACGCAATATCTTCTCTGACCCAGCTCCTTGACCTAATTAGGCAGTAAGCTATTTGGAGCCTTTTAGGAATTCAGTGCAGAAACCTAGAGGAGGCTAGCAGAAGCAGTCTTAAAGGGGATTTTAAGTTTTTTTCGCGACTCTCGAAACAACAAAAATCAAGCAGAAAACAACCAACACGATGGTTAATGCTGAAAATGAGCCTTTATAGCCCAGCGCTGTTGCAAGAATCATACCGGTGATAATTGGTCCCAAAGTTTGACCCACATCCATTATTGCCCCGAGAAAACCCATAGCTGTACCTACAAGACTCGAAGAGACAAGTTCACTGACCAAAGCAGGCGTGGAAGCTGTCACCGTCGCAAAGCCAAACCCATACATTACTGCAAGAAACAGCAGAACTGGAAACTGTGTTGCGAAGGGGATAGCCAATAATGGAACGCCGCTAACTATTGAACCTACAACTATTGGAAACCGCCTTCCAACCCTGTCTGAGATTCTGCCCATGAAAGGTTGAGCTAGAATAACCGCCACCACTTGGCTTCCCATGATAATTCCTATCAAAAAGGAGTCGAATTCAACAACTTCTTTCAAATATCCAACGAGAAAGTATTCAACCGCGCCGTAAACGTAGTATTGACTCGCTTGGATAAAACTCACCATCAAAACGCCGCGATTGCGGGCCACACCACTCCATCCACGAAACATTCTTAACACAGTCTCCTTCGAATCGCCTTGCTGAACAGTGAAATGTTTTCTTTCAGCCAGAAAAAGTAAAGCAGTGATGAAGGCTGTTGCGCCGGCTACGCCCACGGCCAAATAGAGCGTATGATAACTATAATCCGTCAAGAATAGAATATAACCGCCTAGGAAAGGAGCAATCCCCCTTCCAACAGTCGTCACTGAAGAAAAAAGCGAGATGCGTTCCCCCCGCTTGGTGGGAAACTGTTCAGCTATTGAAGCTTCAGTAACTGGGACAAAAATAGCGGTAGCAAAACCATGATAAAAACGAACAAGAATGAGCTGCCACCACACTGCTATCAAGAGATAAAGGAAAGGAGCTGAAGCAAAAACAAATGCTGACACCAACAACACTTTTCGCCTGCCAAGGATGTCTGAAAGTGATGCGGCTGGCAAACTAACCAGTATCCCAGGGATAGTTGAAGCAGAAGCAACGAAACCTAGCCAAAAACCCTCAGGGGTTTCAAGACTCGTCGCGAAAGGCTTCAAAACAGGATTCTTAGACATTGTGGAGCTAAGAATCGCGAACAATCCCATTAGACAAAGAATCCAAAACACACTGTCAACAGTGCTTTTTGACCGCGAAGCCATCAACAAACCAGCTTAAATGCTCCCCAAACTTCAAGCCTAAGATAGAAAGGAAGCCACATTAAATCGTTGTTTCTTTCTGCATCTTCCCTCTTAAGAAATCGTTCCTCTGTTTTGGACTCATCTTTACGAGATCATCTTTGTATTTATTCTGAAGTAGCTTAAACTTGCAATAACTGTAAAGCGCATCATAAACATAAGCAGCCTTCTCAACCGCTTCAAAATCATCTTTCACATTGAATCTAGCACCAGTCATTATCGCGCTCAACCCTGCCCCTTCGGGAGCCACCTGAGTATCGCTAGTGTCAGCCGCATGGACAATTTTTGCAAGCTCTGTCAGCAGCGCATCTTTTAACCCATACTTTTGCATAATTGTTTCGAAGCTACATTTTCCATCTCTGTGTCCAAGTTCAACTCTCGGCGCATCAAATGGTATCGCGTTCTCGGCCTTTACAACTTCGTCTATTTTCTCCGTGGGTGCAAAAATGAACTCAGCTTTTGGGTCTATGAATTTCTTGATAAGCCAAGGACACGCTGTTCTGTCAACGTGAACATACTCACGCGTTACCCACTTCACATACTTCACCGTTCAAACTATTGCAACAGACAGAAGTTATTAGTTTTTGTAGTTGCGAATGAAGTCGCAAAAAACAATGGAGAGCCTAGTTTCAGCGTTGAAATTCCTAGTAAGAACAACATCACTCAATGATTTCCCACCAGTCTCGGTGTATGCTATGCCGTCCACGTCGCGACGGACACGCAAGCTTTGTCTTTCCCAAGCGGAAGTGACAAAAATTCCACATAAAGCAAAAACCTTGTCGATAAGGCTTTATATTAGAATCTATTGTTGTTTGAGGGTTGAGCAACCTTGGGCGTCAGATCGTTCTTTAGTTCGGCTGCTAAACTACTAAAACTGGCTAAGAAACCAGGCAGAGATGAGCTGTGGCTCTCCGTAAAAATCTGTCTTTTAGGCATCGCCGCAATCGGTGTTATTGGATACATAATCAAGATAATGTCGGCATTGCTTCAGGCATGGAGCACCGTGCCAGGGGCCTAACCATCTTGACAGAGGAAGTCAAGAAGGTCCCCACATCTGTTTTTGCCGTTCGCACCACTGCTGGGCAAGAGAAAAACGTGGCAAACATGATTGCCGTAAGGGTTGAAACCGCAAAACTTCCAATAAAGGCGGTTCTCGTGCCGGAATTAATGAAGGGTTATGTTTTCGTCGAGAGTGAAGGACCACATTTTGTCGAGCAAGCCATATCAGGCATCAAACACGTGCGGTCTAGGGTGCCTGGACTTGTCACGTTTGCGGAGGTTGAACGCTACATTGTGGTTAAACCCATTATCGAAGAACTGGGCATCGACGACATCGTGGAGGTTGTGGGCGGACCGTTCAAAGGTATGCGAGCAAAAATCACACAGATAGACAAGAACAAAGAAGAGGTAACCCTTGAACTGCTCGAGGCAACCTTCACCCTGCCCATCACGGTTCACGCCGATTACGTGAGATTAGTTGAGAGAGCCAAAAAAGAGGGAGAAGCCAGATAATGAGCGAAGGCAAAAAAGTCGTTGAAGCCTTGGTTGCGGGTGGACAAGCAACCGCAGGACCACCCCTTGGACCTGCTCTAGGACCGTTAGGCGTCAATGTCCTGGCCATTGTGAACAGAATTAACGAGGTTACAAAGGACTATGCAGGCATGAAAGTGCCAGTCAAAGTCACAGTCGACGTAGAGACCAAAGAGTTTGAGGTTACCGTTGGCACACCCACAACCTCAGCGCTAATTGTAAGCGAGTTGAAAGTGGAGAAAGGGTCAGGCTCACCAAAGGCTCAGAAAGTAGGCGACCTAAGTATGGAGCAAGTCGTAAAAATCGCAAAAAAGAAGAGCCCTGAGCTCTTATCACCCAGTCTAAAGGCTGCGGCAAAGGAGGTCTTAGGCAGTTGCGTAAGCATGGGCGTGACTGTAGATGGCAAAGACCCAAAGGAAGTTCAAAAAGAAATCGACGAAGGAAAACACGACTCCATACTTGGAAAAGAAGAATAGCCATCAGCAAAGTATTCCAACTCTGAAGACCAGTTTGCCCAGAAAACTTCTTACACCAAAACTTATTACAGCAAGAGATTATTCTATTAACAGTTGGGTTCGTTATGGGAGAAGAAAGCTGGCGTCCTCCCCAATGGATGTACAGAAACAGACGACCGCCAAACGACGACGCATACTTCGAAAACATGACACGAGTCATCTTTCAAGCCGGCTTAAGCTGGAAGATGATAGCCAAAAAGTGGCCGAACTTTCAGAAAGCCTTCGAGAACTTCTCGATTGAGAAAGTCTCGAGGTTCAGAGACTCTGACGCGGAACGCCTCATGAAAAACGAGGGCATTGTGCGAAACCGAGTCAAAATTGCAGCTACAATTCAAAACGCAGCCCAGTTTAAGAGTGTCAAAAAACAGTTTGGTTCATTTCAATCCTACCTTGACAGCCTTGACAAGTCAAACAATTACGCTTTAGTTATTAAGGAGCTGGGCAAGCGATTCCAGCGTTTGGGTCCATCATCTGCACGAATTTTCCTGTACACGGTGGGCGAAGACATAAGACGCCCAGAGGAAAAATAACAGAATAGACCCCCTCAAACTTACAATTTCTTGAGTATAGTTACGAATTCTTCTCGCTTCTCATCCCGGAAGTTTCCTATCTCCTTGAATCCAAGCTTCTTGTAGAAGGCAACACTGTCAAAACCAGTTGTTTTTCTTTGCGCTTCTGTCCAAATTTTCTTCTTGCCCTTTCTTTTTGCCCAGTTGCACACTCTTTCGATGAGGGATTTGCCAATTCCTTTCTCTCTGTACTCGTCTTGCACCGCTATCCAGTCAAGATGAGCCTCATGATAAGCGCTGTGTTCCCTTAGACTCGTATCTTCCACATCATATCCGCTAGGTGTTCCTTCAAGCCTGCCGCCTGCAACTCCAATTATGGCATCTTTGACTTTAGCCAAAATTACCATTGCATCAAGGCTTTCTAGCATTCTTTCAAGATAGTCCACATCGGGACAGAGAAATGGCAAATGCTTCTTCACTATCGGTGCTTGTCCTTTCACAGCCTGAACATACCTTACCAACCATTGTCCTCCTCCCTGCTTCCATCCGGGTCTTAAAAGAAATCTTGCTTTTGGGATTATTTAAGAATAATGTTCCCAATTTAGTCTATTTACCAAAAACAGGCTTGATTTCAGCCTTATTTCAAACAAGAGAAAACCTACTCGACTATTGTCACCACAGAAGTACGAGCTGCCTACCGACAAGCTCCGAGGAGAAGCACTGCCGCGATGCCTCTCAATTAATTACAGAAACGCAGCCTAAAATGCTCAGAAACCTTCTGGACGCCACTTGATATAACAAGATTTTTATAACTGGTTCCCATACGGTTTGAGAGCACGAGGCTTCAGCATGTCACTGGATACCAAGGCACTCATTGAATCCGTGAAAGAAGCAAAAAGCAAGACTGAGAAAAAAAAGTTCACTCAGTCGGTGGAGTTGATTATCAATCTGCGCGACATCGACATTAAGAAGCCTGAGAACAAGATTCAAGAATCAATCGAGTTGCCGCATCCAGTTGGGAAACATAGCAAGATCTGTGTCATAGCAACTGGCGAATTAGCTCTGAAGGCTAGGAAAGCCGGTGCCGACTTGGTTATGGAACGAGCTGAACTGGAAGCGTTGGCTGGGGACAGGAAGCGACAGAAAACGTTGGTGAACGACTACAACTACTTTATTTCAGAGGCGCCCCTGATGCCAACGGTTGGTCGAGTTCTAGGCGCGGTCTTGGGTCCGAAGGGACGCATGCCTACTCCTGTTGCCCCCAACGTCAACATAGCTGATACAATTGAGAAGCAACGCAAAATAGTACAGATTCGATTGAGGGGTCAGCCTGTTCTACAGTGTCGTATCGGCACCGAAGACATGCCTGACGAGCAGATAGCAGAGAATATTGAAACCGTGATTAGACGACTGGAAGGTAAATTGAAGCGTGGACTCAAAAACATAAGGTCTATCATCATAAAAACGGCTATGGGACCGCCGACAAAAATGAGGATTTAGTCGGGAACAGCCATGTCAAGGCAAGTTGTGATGCAAAAAGCCGCTGAGGTCGAAGGGATAAAAAAGCTATTAACAGGGTACAGAGCCTTGGGAGTGGCTAATCTACAAAAAGTACGAGCGGCTCAGTTGCAGGAGATGAAGAAAAAACTAAAAGATACAGCAGATGTCCACGTCATCAAGAACACGTTGATGAGGCGCGCCATAGCGGAATGCAAGGACAAGCCTAGCTTAGAAACGGTGGAGGCATTGCTTAACGGTCCTAACATTTTTCTGTTCACCAATCTAGATCCCTTCAAGTTGTCACTTTTGTTGGAAAAGGGGAGGATTAAGACAACAGCCAAAGCTGGAGACGTCGCCGCTATGGACGTGATTGTCCCGGCGGGCAACACTGGCTTACCCCCTGGTCCGATTATCAGTCAGCTTGGCTCAGTTGGCTTGCCCACACGAATCGAGTCGGGTAGCGTATGGGTGAATAGAGATACTCTAGTCGCGAGAAAGGGCGATGTCATCGACGCTCGATTAGCAGGTGTTTTATCAAAATTAGGCATAAAGCCAGTTGAGGTCGGACTCATATTAAGAGCAGTGTATGAGGAAGGCCTCTTATTTACTGACGAGCAACTCCACTTAGATTTGAATGAGTTTAGAAAAAGCCTTATTGAGGCCCAGTCACGCACATTGAATCTCTCTCTTAACGTTGGTTATCCGACGCCTGACAATATTCCATTACTGCTTCAAACGGCTCACGCAAAAGCCTTCAACCTAGCTTTAAACGCTGGAATAGCTACAAAAGAAACCATCGCAGACTTATTAAGAAAGGCATATGCTGAAGGCTTGAGCTTAAACGCCAAACTACCAAAAGTTGAACAAGAGGCGGAATCATCGGTTCAGAAAGGTTGAAATGCAAGAAATGGTCAATTGTGGAGAGGTGAAAACTGATGAGCATGGAATACGTGCACGCTGCCATCCTCTTGCACAAAGCCGGCAAACAAATTAATGAAGAAAGCGTAACACAGGTTTTGACAGCGGCTGGGATAAACGCTGACCCAGTCAGAGTCAAAGCATTAGTGGCTTCATTAGCCGAGGTCAATATAGACGAAGCATTAAAGTCAGCGACAACCCTTGCGCCAGTGGCGGTAGCGCCAGCAACCGCGCCGGCACCCGGAGCGGAAGCCAAACCTGCAGCCGCAGGCGAGGACAAGAAGAAGAAAGAGGAAGAGGAGAAAAAGAAGGAAGAGGCGGCGATAGAAGGCTTAGGAGCATTATTCGGATAAAACGCGCCTCAATTTGCACTTCCTTATTTTCATTACTTCTTGATATAGGTCAGAATAGTCTTTGCCTCTTCTTCGCTTATTTTTCTCATGCTAGCAAGACTCTGTACAATTTCTGAGAGTGTTGCAAGTGCATGAAGTTGAAATCCAAGTTTCTCGAGGCTTTGTTTTCCGCCTTGTTCTCTGTCAACCACTACTAGGATTGTTTCAACTCTGGCTCCGCCTTGCAGGAGGGGCTTGATCCCTTCAAGTTTTGATTTTCCATCTGTAATTACGTCGTCTATGAAGAGTATGTGTTCTCCCTTTTTCACTTCGCCTCCTGCTATTCGACCAGTCACGCCATATTCCTTGGTTTCTTTTCTCACCACAAGACATGGCAGATGAAGTTTTGCGGCAACACTAGGCAGAATCAATGCGCCTTTGAGTTCAATTGAAGCGAGTTTGTCGATTTTCCTAGAAGATAGAATGCCTTTAGCTTCATTCGCAACAACATCAACAATGCATTGAAAATCTTTCGGAGAGGAAAGCAACCACGTAAGGTCAATGTAGAATGGACTTGTTAGCCCTGACCTAAGTTTGAACAATCCAAACTTCAACGCTCCTGAGTTCACCAGCGCATTGGCAATGATTGAAGTCTTGTTCATCATGCATTCCTTTTTCTAGATTTTTTCAAGTACAATGGGCAATTCTCTGAGAGATCTAATAGTGTACGTTGGCTGTTCCTCGAGCGACGTTGTTTTCTCTGGATAACGTTTGTTCCATTTGAAAAGAATGGTTTTCATGCCCATTCTGTTTCCGCCCACGATGTCAGAGCTTATTCTGTTGCCGACCATAACTGCCTCTTTCGGTTTTAGCTTCAACTTCCTTAGTGCTGTCATGAATATTCTCTCATCTGGTTTTTCATGACCCACATCCACCGATGTAACTATAACATCAAAATACTTTTCCATGTCTATCTTCCGTAACGCTATCCGTACATGTTCTTCTCGTGACGTGACAGTGTTGGTTAATATGCCCAGCTTGTATCCCTTCTTCTTTAATTCTGTCAAGACCTCGTCAAGATACGGAAGCTTCTTCAAGGTAACCTCCCAAAGGTGCTTGCCCGCAACCTCCTCTTCAGGAATCAAAGTGTCACCGAGGTCAAAGAAAACCGCCCTGATCACCTGCTAGCTCCCTCTTAACCCGCTTATACAGATAGAAACCCATACTTATATTTTCAAAGGCGAAGAAACCCTTTTAGAAGAACACGCTTAGCACATATCTTCTTCAATTGCATACAAATCGTTTCTTGTAATGGAATAGTGATTGAATTGCCCAACATAGTTTGCCGAGAAACGCAGAAGCTTTAATAAACTCTTCATGGAAGGTAAAAGAAAGTTAGAAGATGAAAAACGGGATTTTTCATGGCTCAATCCTGCCCAGTCATCATAGGAGTTGGCAGAACAAAATTCGGGGAACACTACGAAAGGGAACCCGAAAAACTCATTGAAGAAGCTTGGCTTAAAGCCTCAGAGTCCGCCGGAATAGAGAGAAAGAACCTTGATGCCGGATACTTCGCCGACTATTTTCTCCAAATAACCAACAAGATAGGCATTGAAGAAGGCTTCTTGTCTGAACTCACAGAATTACACATTCCAATGGAAAAAACAAGGTCGTTCAGCTCAGCTCTCTTAAACGCTTGTAACGCCATTCAATCAGGCAAATACGACCTTGTCTTAGTTGGCGGCGTAGAAAAGATGACCGACCGTTGGGACAAAATCCGAGACGACCTCATGCTACTCGAAGACCAGTGGAGTTATTATGCTGGATGTACACCCGAAGCCAACCACGAACTCATGCTACGTGAATACGTAAAACACTATGGCGTTTCTAACTCGCAGCTCGAAACCTTCAACATCGCCCTAGCTCAAGTCGCAGTGAAAAACCACAAAAACGCACTCCAAAACGAATATGCTCAATATCAACGCGAAATAAGCGTGGAAAGCGTCCTCAAGGAACGACAAAAAGCGCACAAGCCATTGGGGTTCTATGATTTTGCACCCATATCTGATGGAGCCACTGCCTTAATCTTAGCCAGTTCAGAAATGGCGAAAAAACATACAGACAAAGCTGTCTGCATTGAGGCCTCCGCGTCCGCAACTGACTATGTTACCTATCCGGCTCGAGAAGAGAGAACAGGGTTCATCGCCAGTACCCTCGCCATGAAAAATGCACTTAAAATGGCACATATCAAAGCCGACGATATTCAGATCGCTGAAGTCTACGACCAATCGACATTTCTCGAAATGATTTCCATTGAAGACTTGGGCTTTTCAAAACGAGGCATGGCATGGCAAGACATTGCTGAGAGCTTGAAGGAAAATCATAGTTTCTACAAGGTAGATGAGAAAGAGCTCTTTGTGAACACCGACGGTGGATTAAAAGCCGATGGAAATCCGCTTGGCGCCACGGGGGGAGCCCAAATTTATGAAATCGTGAAGCAACTTAAAGGTGAAGCTGGCAACCGCCAGGTGAAAACAGACTTAGATTTACAATACGGCTGTGTTCTAGAGCTCGAGGGTTTTGGAACAAAAGCTTACGTTCACATTTTAGGGAAAGAGTGAAAAAATGAGCAGTGAACCAATCGAGAGAAGAGTTTCGTATATTGGCGACAGACTTCGAGGGAGCAAATGTGGAGTCTGCGGCAAAGAATATTTTCGACCACGGGACTATTGCGGAACATGCGGGAGAAAAAGCTTCGGAAAAATGCAGGACATAGACTTCTTCTATGAAAAAGGCGAGTTGGAGGTCTGCACTCTAGTAAAAGAGCCGACTAACAAGTTCACCAAACTCGAAGCCTACGTGTATGGCATTGTGTCATTTCACAACGGAAAAGTTCGTGTGCCCGGAAGACTGACGGACAGCCTTCTCAGAGAGAAGGAAGTAGAATTGTCTCAATTTGAGGGCCGAGAAGTCGTTCCACGGTTTAGAAGGCGCTACGCTGTTGAGCAAAGCGATGTGATTCCATCTATAGCCCTGACTTTCACTCTTGCAGACGAATATTATCCATATCAGGAGCGCTCTATTGTCAAAGCTGGAAAGGAATATGAAAAGCCAGGTATCGTAGGTTACGGAGTGTACACTTCTAAGTTCAGGATAAAAGATGGCGCAATAGAAAGAAGCGTTCCCTTCACCGATGAAGACTCTATTACGGCTGCTGTTGAAGCAGGAAAAATGGCGCTCATCCATTCGGGAGTCGACCCGGTAATGGTCGCTAAAGTTTACGTTGGTTCAGAATCCAACCCGTACGCAGTCAAGCCCATTGCCTCCAAAGTGGCTCAGGTGCTAAAACTCGGCGAAGAAGACAAAGCTGAGGGAGTACAAGCAGTTGACGCTGTTGACACAGAATTTGCCTGCAAAGCAGCAACGTGCATGTTTAAGGATGCTGCAGCGTTGGTTTACTATCCTAGTATGCGTGGACACTATACTATGGTGGTGGGCACAGATAATTCTCAAGCAGCACCCAGAAACGAGCTGGGAGGCGAATTAGACTTCTTTGTAGGCTACGGTGCATCCGGCTTCATTTTTGGCATGCACGATGTGATCGCTGAAATAGAAGACTGGTGTTCCTGCACATCTGACACCCCTGACTTTTGGAGGAGAGACCAAGAATGCTATCCGCGGCATGGGGGAAGATTCACGGGTGAGCCAGCATACTTTAAACACGTCACCTCGGCTGCAGAAAAGCTCATGGGCAAAATGAGGCTTCAACCAGAAGATGTAACTTACTTTGTTTCGCACCAGCCCAACGTCAGCTTTCCCATCAGAGTGGCGACGCAGTTAGGCTTTAAGGAGGAGCAGTTTATGCCTGGTTTACAGGTAGCCAAGTTTGGTAACACCTATTCGGGTTCATCGCCCATCGGGTTGGCTGCTGTCTTGGATATAGCCAAGCCAAACGATAGAATTGTTATTGTGAGTTACGGCTCGGGTGCTGGAAGCGATGCCTACTCACTGCTTGTCACCAATCAGATTCTCGATAAGAGAAGTCGACAGAAGTTCACTATCCGCTATCAAGCTGAGAACAAAAATGTTGAGTATGTTGACTATGAAACATACCGAAGGCTTAAACTAGGAATGTAACGATAGTATTCAGCTTCTGCCGTGGGAGTTGCTGGATGAGTTGAATGCAAAAGCAACAATAGACTATCTTGTTCTGCCCTTCAAGATCTTGATTTCGCCTTTTAAGACTCTTAACCAGCTAGCTCAAGCCCCAACTGTGAAAGGATTTGTGTCTCTCGTAGCCTTCCTCATGCTGTTCACCGCAACTACACTGTATGCCTTTGCGAGCAGAATATTCGTCAACATCAATGGCGCACCCATTGCTTTCGTGGTTACAAGCCCATTCAATAGTTGGTATACAGGCAGCTTCACGTTGGCACTGGTGTACATCTTAATCTACTGGGTCATGGTCGCCATGGGCTTAGCGTTGATAGGCAAGATAATTGGGAAAAAAGACACCTCGTGGCGTGCACTCTTCATTGTTTTTGGTTATTTGCTCTCAGTCTTCATAGTTCTGTACGCCGTACGCACCATCATGTACCTGTCTCTGCCCTCAATATACTTCCCAGACAGCAATTCTTGGCCGCCTGCAGACCAAGCCCAACAAGATGCTGCCCTAAGCCTGGTAAATCAAGACTGGGGCACGCTTATCCCCTATCACTTCCTGTCCTATCTCCCCATAATCGCGTTTGTGTGGCTAGCCATATTAGGCACAGTCGCAGTGCGAGTTCTGCACGAAGTCAGCTGGACAAGATCCATCACAGTTTCCCTCATAGGATTTTTCATTACGCTTTTTATTCTAGGGTTACCCCCAACATAGGAACCCTACAAACTAACAGTGCAGTCTCGTCCGTTTTTGCAGACGTTACACAACTTAATGTCAAGTGATGTGTCAGATCGTTTGCACAGTCCACACATTAGTCCGTTCTGTCTTACAACTCTGCACACTCTACAGAATCTTAAGGTTAATTGTGGACTAGAAATTTCCTCGTACGCGACTCTTGAGGCTATTTCATTCATCATGTTTCGGAGTTCCTCTGTCTGGTCGATTTTGATGACTCGACCTCTCACATCTCGTACATATTTGCTTATTGCCGTTTGAGTTATACCTAAAAGATTTGCCACATCGTTTTGTTTCATTTTATGTGTTTGGGTTAATTCTTTAGCGACGTAGGCCCGTATGGCAGGAATAACCGATTTCACTGCGATTTCGCACGGCATCATCATAAATAGTTCTCCATGGGAAACTACTGTATTGTATAGAAACGTATTTAAGCATGACGTATGTCATT